>Ga0315295_10000112_pt1 | contig 67341 bp, 40 predicted proteins | sample YL17G14_0_MG_FD_204453 | JGI IMG/M metagenome (GOLD analysis project Ga0315295, IMG submission 204453) | Sediment microbial communities from Yellowstone Lake, YNP, Wyoming, USA - YL17G14_0 | ecosystem: Environmental > Aquatic > Freshwater > Lake > Sediment | place: USA: Wyoming | collected... | reverse complement strand
CACTAGCACGGCCCTGGGCGACTCGGTCTACGAGGGCATTTCGAACGTCAAGCGGAGGATGCTCCATAAAAAGACAGCGAAGGCCATCGAGGACCTTTATGGGGAAGGGTCCAGCGAGGCCGTCTATGCGCTGGCCCATCATTACACCATGGCCAATGACCCGGTCAACAGCGTGAAGTATACAGTACGCGCAGGGGACCTGGCCTTCAGGTCCCTGGCCCTGGAAGAGGCCGCGAGGCTGTACCGGTCGGCCCTGGAGATCCTGGGAAAGGCGGAGCCCACGCCCGAGAACCAGGTCCAGAAGGCCTCCATCCTGCTCTCCAAGGGGATGATACATATCACGGTCGGTGAACTGGACACCGCCCTGAAGGAGCTCAGGGAGGTCCTGAGCATCACCGAGGGGACGGGGAACAGGAAGCTCAGCGCAATGGCGTACTTCCATATCGGAAAGGTCTTCGAGCAGCGCAGCGAGATCCCCGCATCGTACGAGAACTTCCAGCGGGCCTTCGACCTCTTCAAAGGCTCTTCGGACCTGGTCGGGCAGTCCATGGCCTTGCAGTTGATCGGCCTGTGCCATTTCAGGAAGGGCGAGTATCTGAAGGCCCAGGAGGCGCTGGGAAGGAGCGGGGAGCTGGCCGAGCAGGCCAAGGAGACAGGCGAGATGGCCTCTGCCTGGACGCTCAAGGCCGCGGTGTACAGCGAGACGGGAGGGTTCGCGAAGGCGGAGGAATGTTATGTTAGGGCCGAGGAGCTCGCCAAGAAGGCCGGGGACCCTTACAAGATATCTCGTATCTACAACAACTGGGGGGACCTCAGGATGAGGGAGTTCCGATATGGCGAGGCCATTCCGATACTCGAGAAGTCCCTGGAGCCGGGCAAGAGGGCCGGGAACATCAGGATCATCGGTTACGCCCATGCCAACCTGGGGGAATGCTACGTCCAGACCGGGGAAGGCGCCAAGGCCAGGTCCCACATCGAGATGGCAAAGGCCATCTTCGAGAAGGTCGACGAGAAGCTCATGGTGAGCCGCATGATAATGGTCGAGGGCGTTGTTTATCGGTTGGCCAAGGAATGGGGGCGGTCCAGGGAGCGCGCCCTCAAGAGCATCTCGATGGCGGAGGCCATTAAGATGCCCTTCGCCATAGCGGAGTACTTGATGGAGTACGGCATAACCTGCCGGGAGGATGGGGACATGGGCGAGGCCAGGCAGGTATTGGAGAGGGCCGCCGGGATCTTCAAGGAGATCGGTGCGGGGAAGTTCCTCGAGAGGGCCGAGAAGGAGCTCAAGGCCGTTCCTCGGTGAGACTTGGACCTTTTGTATCGTGACCGTGCTCCAGCGGAATTCTTAAATCGCAACAAATAGTATCGAGATCGATGGACCATGCCGCATATTGACGACCAAGAGCTCCGACAGATGGAAAAGCTTGATGAGTTCCTCAACGGCCCCGACGGGGAACACCTCCTGTTAAAGGTCAGCGTGGCAACGCCATTCAGGTTGGGGAAGGCGTCCGGGACCATCACCTTGCTCGAGGTAGGAACGAAGATGTATGGCTGGGGCGGATGCGGGAACAACCTTGGGGATGGCGCACGCATCCTGCTGGAGACCGGCGGAAAGAAGGAGAAGGTGGAAGTGGGTCCGCAGCCTAGGATATTCCAGCATGGGGGTCTGAAGATGGCGCTCGGGAACGTCGAGGCCGATAAAGGGATGGCCATACTTGTCATCGATGACGTTTGAATGGCCGAACATTCGAGTATAGGAAATTCTTTTCCGGTCCATTTTTCCGCTGGGCGGTCAACTCATTTCGTCAGGTACTTTCTCATGGACAGCAATGGGACCATGACGAGCAGGAGGAGGACGGTGTTCAGTACGCCATTTAGCACGACGCCGAAGTACAGTGAGATGGCGGTGTCGATGGGATACCAGAGGGCAATGGATGCGACCAGGCAGTTGAATGTCCATGCTTCCCTTTTCTTCACGGGATAGAGGGAAATGAACAGCAGGGTCGTCGCCCAACCCGCCAGGGTCGCGCCCCAGACCCCGAAGGCCCATGCGTAGAAACCCCTGGCGCCGTCCGAGACCCCATCTTTCCAGAACGATGAGGTGAACGGGTCCCCGGACGGATTGGGCATGGCGCTCATCGATATCAGGAATGCCCCCAGAAATAGTATCAGGACGCTGTCCGCGATGAGCCACTTCCTCCAGATTTCAAAGCTCGGCATCGCGGGTCGGATTGCGATCTGGAAATAAGCAATTTTTGGCCGACATGGCCAATGTCCTGACCAGAGAAAAACAATGCAGGGGGAGAGATTTGAACTCTCGAAGGACTGACCATAGGGTCCTAAGCCCTACCCCTTTTCCAAGCTCGGGTACCCCTGCATATCGGATATTATAATGGCCCTATGGGAGCGGGGATATAAAAATACAACGAATTATTCGAAAAATAAATCAAAATTAAAAAAAACAAAAAAAGAAAAAGGAACGCCCTTCGGGCTCACACCTGGGTCCCGCAATATGGGCAGGCCGGGTAGTTCGCCGGGAATGGCTTGTAGCACGAGGGGCAGTTCTTGCTCGGCCCGGCCTCCACCGCTGATGCCTGCGCGGTGGGATAGGCGTAGGTCTGTGCCGCCGGGGCCTCCTGGTATGTCTGCGGGGCCGGCGGGGCGATGCCCACCGCGCCTGGCGGGTTCGGGGCGACCGACTCGCCGTGCTTGGGCTTGCGTGGCCTGGTGACCTTGACAAATGCGACCGCAAGGATGAATATTATGATGATCAGCCCGAGGCCGCCCAGGAAGACATTGAGGGCACTGCTGAGGTCCGTCTGCTTTGTTGGAGCGGTCCCCCCTGCGTATACCGAGGCCATGGAGTCATAGGACCAAGCCCTGCTGAGGTCGTCCGTATAGCTGATCGAGACCTGCAGGTTGTAACCCTTCCCGGGCATGATGTTCTTGTCGGCCCTCACGGTGTAGGACGCGTTCTTGGCCTCGCCGGGGGCAAGGTCGCCTATGTATATCTTCGAGATGGCGAAGGTGAAGGGGTTCAGGACCGAATCCGCCTTGGCCACGTCCGTTGTATCTTGGCCGTTCACATTGACGCCGGTGCCGGCCGAAACGCCCTGCACGGTGACGAAAACGTTCCTGGCGTAGTCGGCCCCTTCGTTCCTGACCTCCACGAGGAGCGGGAAGGTCCCTCCGGCCTTTATCTTCGTTGGGTACTGCACCTGCGTCACAACGATCCGCGGGGGCGCCGGGTTGACGCGGACGGGCATGGTCATGACGGACCGGACCGAGGAGTATGTGTTCCCGTTGACACCCGTGATGGTCACTGGTAGGTTGTAGGCGCCTGCTACGGCGCCGGTGGCCACGTCGGCGTTAACGGTGAAGTCCATGGTGGTCTGGGCCGGGATTACGGTCACGTCGATCGGTTCGAGGTTGTCGGAGAGCGTGTTGGTCGGGTCGATGAGGAGCCGGCTGTTAGTGACCTTGTCCTTTGTGCCGACCCAGATGGTCCCGTAGAGCACGTCCACGGCCTCGAGGTTGGTCACGCTGAAGTACAGGGTGATGTCCTTCATCTTGGTGTTAAGGTTTATGCTCGAGCGGCTCTCGACCTTGAAGTTGTGGGTCGGGTCGACGACATTGACCTTTAGATAGATATCCTCCTGCTTGATCGCAAAGTACAAGGACTCGTCCGTCTTCTTGTAGTCCGTGGAACCGCCGGCTATGCCGGTATCGTAGTAGTAGCCCGAGTATCCAATCGGTATGCGGTGCTCTCCCGCGGGCAGGTACTTGAACACGTTGATGTTGTAGAAGTTGACCGACAGGGTGCCGAGGAGCGGTATATCATCGCTCGAGGTCTTGGACGCGACCAGGATCTTCTGGCCACCATCCCCATTGAAGTAGAAGTTGTTCTCCTCGAAGTACTTGCTGATGTCTATCCATACATCGATGTTCTTGAGCGCCGAGTTGCCGATGTTCTCGAAGGTGATCCCGGTCAGGTTGGTGCTCAGGGTCCCCTGGGAGATGCTGATGCTTTCCGGGCTCGATATCCTCAGCAGCGGCGTGAAGTCCACGATGAACTCGATAGGTATGCTCTGGGCATCGACGGACTTCATTGTGTTCGTCGAAGCCATGTTCCTCTGGAACTTGACCTCCAGGATCGCCTTGTACCTGCCGGCAGGGGTCCCCTCCTTGACGTCCACGCGGTATTTGAAATATATCCAGCTGTATCTACTGAGGGATTGGATGTATGAGCCCGTATTGCTGATGGTGATGTAGTTCGTGCCCGGGGAGCCCATCGTGACGACCGCATTGACCTCCTTGATGCTGTCGACTACGGGCTCGAGGTGGACCCCTGCCTTCTGGAATTTGGCCCCGGCGTAGAGATAGTGGGACAGGACCATGTCGTTCTCGTCTAGGACAGCAACGTCCTTGGTGGTGGTGACACCGACATCGACCCTGAGCAGGACATAGTCCGTGTCCTGGCCATTGACCCAGTTCACGTTCATTGAGGCGTCCACTGTGGAATATTGGTAAGTGAGTTCCACGGTCAGGTTGTACGTGCCGCTGATCCCTACCGGGGACACGTCCGCCTTGAATCCCTGGAGGACTTCTGTGTAATCATGGATTATGTATTGATAGGAACCCTGGTTCTTCCCCTTGCTGAAGTCCAGGATGTTGGCGGGATTGCCATTGGGGTCCCTCTGGGCCGTTATCGTTCCGTTCACCCATCGGATCTGGTACGCGTCATAGTTGCTCCATGCCCATTTGTAGTTGTGCACAGGTATCGAGAAGGTGAAGAGCTCGTCCCCGAGGTATTGGGTGTAACCATAGTCGATATAATGGTTGCTCGTGTAGCCCCCATAGCTAGGGACGACCTTGAGAAAACCCATTCCGGCGGATACGTTCAGCATCCCGATAGGGACCACAGCGGTCAACAGCAACAGGCTCACGACCAGCAAAGACATTGGCTTCATTTGACATCCTCCTTTGACCTATATTCTATGACACCTTGGACTTGCAGACCATCTAACGTTGCTTGCGATCTACGTTCCTTCGGCGCATCATCTGGACGGCCCAACTTTCCAGCGGATGTTTAAAGGAAATGGGGGCTATCCCATGGGATACCGAAAGAAACATGCATATTGATGAAAATTCACATATATTATATTATCTGTTAATGAACCTGTACAAAAAAAATGATTTCATATTTATATTTTTATACATCCATCAAATTCCATAGGATGAGGGGCTCGAAGGCTAGGTCAAGCTTTTACGACCCGGTGAGCGCGTCACTCTCGACCTTTAAACTTTATATGGAGAGATAGTGTTTACCATTTGGATCTAAAGGTGAGGCCCGTGGGAGACTGGTCCAAGGACGAGAAGGGCATCCGCCAGAGGCTCGATGAGCTCAAGGAGGAGGGCCTGCTCGATGGCTTTGAAGAGGAGGCCGACAAGGTCGTGGGCCTCCTGCTCTCCCCGGACAACATCCATGTGTCGATAGACGCCCTGGAGCAGCTGGAGGAAAAGATAAAGAAGAAGGAAGAGGCCCATCGCAAGACCCTGGCCCCTTACCAGCACAAGCTCGAGATCTGGACCAAGCAGGGCTTCGACACCACCGGCCTGTCCGTCATGCTCGTCGAGGAGGACGCGGACATCAAGGCCATCGACAAGGTATTCTGGCGGTTCGAGAAGATGGTCGAACGTGCGGTCAACATGGAGAAGACCCTCTTCGAGCTGTCCGTGCCCGAGTTCGAGGTCGAGATAGAGGCCCTCCGCGAGATGATGACGGACCCCGCGAGGCTCGGCGAGGTGGCCCGCAGGTACCACCACCTTGTCCAGAGGATCAACGCCTTCAAGAAGGAGCAGAACCGGCGCAAGGAGCTCAGGGCCACCGTGGAGAGGTACCAGTCCCTGGGCTACAAGGTCGACAACGCCCTCAGGGCCGGGCGGAAGGACCTAAGGACCTACGAGGAGGCCGTGGGCGAGCTCGAGGATGCCGTCGTGCTGCTGGAGAACCTGGAGCAGCGACTGGACGACCTCGCGGCCGCCGGCATCTGGTCCGACCAGGTCGATTATATCCGGGGCATCATCAAGGACCCGGACCGCGTCTACGAGATAGTCGACGAGGTAGAAAGGCTCGAGAAACGGCGATGACTCTTTTTGTTCGCATTTCGTGAACAATGTGTTCGTGTGCCATGAACACGGGACCCTTGGAGCGGCCCTATTTCTTCCCATGCTCGACAATGTACGGAGTGAGGAACTGTTCCTCCTTCCTTGGGTCGCCGTAGTACCATTTCCTTCCGACCTTTAGAATGAGCTCGCCATTGTGTGTGGTCCCGTACTCGGACCTCAGGAGCTCCTCGGCAAGCCCGCCCGGTTCCTTGCCCCACATGGCCACGGGCAGCCTGTGCGATATCCTCAGGATGATGGTCGCGAGCAGGGAGGTGCTCTGGATGGGTGGCCCGACCGCTCCGCGGCCCTCCTTCCTGGCCGCGTCCTCATCGCGTATCTTCTCGGCGAGCTTGGCCTTCATCTCCCCGAACTTCCTTCTCGCGGAGGTCATGTTCTTGATGTCCCGGAGCAGGCCCCGGAGCTCCTTCTGATCCTCCTCGAAGCCCTCGAGATAAAGGGAGTTCAGCTCGCCCTCGATGTCCTCCAGGACCTTCACGAAGCCCTCGAACTCGGCCACTATGTCCTCGAGGACCACGACGGGCTCGTTTATGTGCTTCTGCAGGACGGAGACGTCGTAGCCCTTCTCCCACCAGCGGGCCACCTTGGTCCGGATGACGTCCCGGATGGCCTCCTCGTCGCCGTGCCTGGAGATTATGTACTTCAGCGTGTGGATCTGGTCCATGATGTCCGTCGCCATGGCCGGGTCCATCAACAGCTTCCGGACCTTGTTGATGTCCTTCCTGAAGGCCGAATCGGCCTTGACCGTCAGTTCGAGGGCGTTCAGCTCGTCCTCGAGCTTGACCAGCATGCTGACCTTGCCGCCGAACCGCTTGAAGGTGTCTATGATGGTGTCCGGGTCCTTGGTGAGGACCTGCCGCAGCTCGTTGACGTTGAAGCCTTCGTGCTCCCACTCCTCGAGCTTGCCGCGCAGGATCGTGAAGATGCGCTCCCTCTCGGCGTCGGCCTTCATGGCGGCCTCGAGGCCTGCCAGCTCCCTTTCCGCCGAGGCGGCCATGGCCGGGTTGGTCAGCAGCCTCTGGATGGACATGAACCTGTCCTCATAGCCCTCGGCCCATAGCTTGAGCAGGCGTTCCTCCACCTGTTTGAGCCGCTCGACGTTCCCCAGGGTGTAGAACAGGCCCTTCCGCGCCGTCTCCATGTCGCCGGTGTAGAGCAGGCGGTAGACGAACCGGACATCGTAGCCCGAGAGCTCCATGTTCCTGATCCCGTCCAAGATGTCCCGGAAGCCGGGCTGCTTCTCGACGGTCACGTCGAAGCCGTCGGCGGTGATGCCCTGGGCCTCCTCCTGTGCCTCCGAGCCGGCCACCTTCTTCTCCAGGGCCTCGAGCTCCGTGGCGGCCTCGGTCAGGTGCTGCATGTGGCTCATCTTGTCGAATATGGCCTCGCAGTCCTCCGGGAACTTGACGGCGTCCAGCTTGTAGAACCGGGCCTCAAGGAGCCTGACGAACCTCAGGTCCGAGGTGAACTTGTCCAGTTCGCGCCGGGCGTCCTTGGTGGCCATCTCCCGTATATCCCTCAGCCGCCCGATGTTGAAGCCCTCGACCCTGAGCCGCGAGATGAGGCCGTCGATCTCCCTCAGCAGGGCCTTCCGGTCCAGGGCCTTGGTCTCGACCCTCTCCCTCAGCTCAGGGGCCAGGCCCTCGAGCTCGAGGACCGACTTCCCGAAGGACGCGCGGACCGAGTTGTACAATGTGAGCGTATCCGTCTCGGACCATTTCTCCGGGAACTCGCCCTCGAAGAACTGCAGGGCGCCCTCCCAGGAGGACCTGGTCATGTCCTCCTCGAGCTTTGATATCTCGCCGTGCCAGACGGCGGCTATGTAGAGGCCCTTGCCCCCGATGCTCAGGATGTGCGAATCCGGCATGGGCGTGTTCGTGATACCGTCGGGACTGACCTGGCCCTTGGAGACGATGTCCTGGATGGTTGAGACCTTCTGGTCCAGGGAGATCTGGGCCACGACGTCGTCGATGTCGATGACATTGATGACCTTGGCGTTGCGGTCCAGGGCCACCACGAAGTCCGTCAGCGTGGTCATGACCGACACCTCCGCCTCGCCCAGCGCGGCGGGGGCTGTCAGGACGGTCCTCGTGGCCTCGAGCTCGTTGATGGCTTCGTTGAGTATCTCCGCGGACTCGAGCTGGAACTGCCTCAGCCTCTGGCGCTCCGTATCCAGCGAGGCCTGCTGGGCCTCCGCATCCTTCTCGGCCTTGGACTTGAAGAGCTTCACCCGTTCTCCCTCGGTCGGTGGTCTCTAAACGTATGGGCAGGCATGCAACTCAGGCCTTATGGCCTTTTCTATTTCTATCGCCCATCAGGGCCAGGGACAGGACAACGGCAGCCACCATGGCCACGACCTCGAAGCCTGGTATGAACTTCTTCTCGGTAGGCTTGGGCGGGGACTTGTTTTTGACGGTCACGGTCGCGTGCGCCGTGGCATTGAGGCCGGCCTTGTCCCGCAGGTCGACCTTGACGACATGGCTCCCGTCACTGACCTTGCCCGTGCCGTTCTTCGTGTCCCAGTTGTATGTGTACGGTGATGTGACCGGGCTCTTGCTGTCGACACTGTTCCCGTCGATGGAGAGGACCAGCTCGTTGACATCGTTGTCCGGGTCGGTGAAGGATACAGTGATCGGTACGATCCCTTGAACGGTGGTGCCATCCTTCGGGATGAGATCCGACACGACCGGCGGCTTCGGGTTCGCCGGGGCGGGCTGGGTCTTCGCACTGGCCACGTTCGACAGGAGGGATGGATTGCCCGCGCCGTCGTAGGCCACCAGAGCGAAGAAGTAGGTGCTGTTGGCCGACAGGCCGTTGACCACGAGGTTTTCCTTGCTGCCGGCGGTCTGGGGTGTCGGCGGGCTCGGGACCTTGAAAGAGGCATTGAACCCGGCCATGGTGGTGATCTCCGTGGACGAGTACCGGATGTCGTAGCTTGCTGCCTTGCCCGTACTGCCATCGTTGCCCGGCGCGGTCCAGGTGACCTTTACGCTCTGGTGGTTCTGGGCCTGGGCCGCCAGGTCGGTGACCTTTGCCGGCGGGGTCGTGTCCGGCGGCCCCAGGGTCGTCGTCCAGGCCTTGATGCCAGAGCCCCAGGTTGCCCCGACGATGTCGAGGATGTTGTCGCTGCTGATCTTGCAGAAGGCCGCCCCGTAATAGGTGCCCGAGGTCGGTAGCCCGGTGGAGGCCGAGCTGAACGACAAGGAACCACCTGCACCGCCGTTACCCTTGTAGACCCCTAGGCCGTTGTCGACCTCGGCGACGATCAGGTCGTTGTTGCCGTCGTTGTCCATGTCGCCGATACCTATCTGTTTGTAGTCCCCGTTGGTCGGGAGGCCCTGCCTGCCCTCGGTCCAGTTCATCTTCCCGCCGGCCCCGCCGTTGCCGAGCCACACATAGACACCGTGGCCCCTCACGGTCGCCGCGAGGTCCAGTTTGGAGTCCTTGTTGAAGTCCCCGAAAGCGACATCGAAGGATTCAGATTGACCGAACAGCCCTGTGCTAGCTTCGGTCCAGCTCCCGTCGGCGTTCTGGGTCCAAACCTGGATCCCCTTGCCCTGATAGTTACCTGCAGCGATGTCGAGCTTCCCGTCGGCGTTCACATCGCCGGCTGTGACACCGGTATACTCGCCGCTCGTAGGAAGGCCGCTATCCTTTTCGGTCCATGAGAGGCTACCGCCAGAGCCGCCGTTGCCGAGCCAGACCTTGATGCCAACACCATGTGAACCCCCGATGATATCGAGGTTGCCGTCGCCGTTGACATCCGCGACATAGGCGCTGTCGTAACCGTCCTTATTGGTGGGGGTCGTGCCTGCCGTGAAAGAGAGGCCGCCGGAGCCACCATTGCCCAGCCATACCCCTATGCCCTTGCCCGAGGAGCCGGACCAGGTCTCGTAACTTGAGACGATATCAGGGTTGCCATCCTTATTGAGGTCGCCAACGCTCGTCCCGCCATAGTTATTGTCCGTCGGGAGACCCGAGGAGCTCTTGGTCCATTTTCCGGTCCCGTCGCCAGTCCACACGTAAAGGCCGTGGGTGCTCGCGCTCGGGTATTTGTCCGCGCCCGAGATTATGTCCATCTTCGAGTCCTTGTTCATGTCGGCGCATATTACATAGGAATACTGGCCGTCCGTCGGGAGGCCATCCGATGCCGCTGTGTATGTCGGTGCCCCGGTTTGGGCATTTACGACGTTAAAGGAGTAGGCGGTCAGGGCGATCAGGACCAGGGCCGCCACCAACGCGATACAGTTCGTTTGGACCGACTTCAACATCATCACCTTGCCATTCCTGGCCTCAGGATATGCAAGCACTAGACGATGTGACTACCCTTGAAGGATAAATGTTTTTTCGTTAGGGTCGGGGTCTTTTCTTAAGGCTGGGGGAAGTAAGTCACAGGAGGAGACCGATTTCATGTGAAAATCGACGATTGGCCGGGATGTGACACTTTTTCCGGGTCCGGTTGAGAACCGGCCCGCGTTCCGTGCCTAGCGTCGATATATTGACGTGGGATTTGACTTTACCGTCGAGGAAATATTTTTTCGACGGGACGGGATTCGTTTTCCGACGGGCTAGAAACCTCCCGGAACGTAAGGGGGACGCGGCATTTCTACCAATCTTCCGACCTAGGTTTCCTGTGAAATCGACGGAGAATAAAGTATTTAACCTCCTACTGGGATGACGTCTCCGTCGGGGCCCCGTCGGGGAACCCGAAAATTGGAGGAATATCTAATGGCAAACAAGGTAGCAAAGGTGGGAGTGAAGAAGGTCGGGGGCTATCTGTACTACGTCGACAAGAACGGCGACGTGTCCAGAACCATCATGGCCCGCGGCGGAAGGAAGAAGGGCAAGAGGGGAAAGCCGGAGAAGGTCGCCAAGGTCGGCGTCAAGAAGGATGAGGGCTACCTCTACTTCATCGACAAGCAGGGCGATATCTCCTGCGCCAAGATGGCCCGCAGGTCCGGCAAGAAGAAGAGGTAAACGCGCCGGGACTGTAGGATCGTGCCCAATTCGACGAGTTTAATGGGTGGGCAGATCTTTTTTATTGAGTAGGGAAAGCAAAAAGGGGATAGGGATTACCTATCCCCTGCATTTCCTCATTCTTTCGTCAATAGGATAAGTTCTATATTCAGCTAATCTATTCATTAATGATATTATATCTAAGCTTTGACGTCTAGGAGGACCGGCCATGGCCGACGATGGGAACGAACCAAGTGTCGTCAGGAAAGAGGTGGCGGAGGAGGCCCTGACCGTCGTCAAGGGCAGGGACAAGTACAGGACCGCTCTCGACAAGGAGGACCTACCCAAGGGGGAGAAGCTCAAGGCCGTAGGCGAGGCCCTCACGGACGTACACCTGATAATCGTCGGTTCCGGCAAGGTCTCCGTGACCGAGGCCAAGAACTTCAATTTCTTCGTCAAGAAGGAGTTCAACGCCCTTTCGGGTTCGGACCTTGCGAACAAGGAGAAGGCCGGGGTCCTCCTTTCGGCCGTCGTCTGGTCGGCCTTCGACAGGTACATGAAGTTCAAGTTGGACCAGGTCGAGGAGATAAGGAACAAGAAGTCGGCCAGGATACAGAAGATCCTGGACCGACGCAAATAAGTCGGGCCCTATATCCTGCGCCCTGGCAGACGGGGTTCCTCGGGTCTCTCGGCGGCCTTACCTTTCTTATCCTTTCCTGCACGACCCAGCCGAACGTAGATCACAGCGACGCATGTCATGGCGATGATCCCGAAGATAACGATGAATATCAACACCATGCTGTCCAGGGCCGTGTCATAATGAGGCGTTGGGCCACAGCACGGCGGCTTCATGTACTTGTAATGGACCGTCCAGCTGTGGTTCGCGAGGCCCCCCTTGCCGTCGCTGACCGTGACGTTCACGAAGAAGTCCCCATCCGTCTGGAACCTGATGTTGGCCTTGCCCCCGGTGGCGTTGACCATCGTTCCCCCGGTGGTCCAGGTATAGTTCAATGTGTCCCCTTCTGGGTCGCTCACGACCAGCGTGAAGGTCACCGTCGTCGGGTCCCTGAGATGGACCGGGTCGTCCGTGGGCGAGAAGGATGTGATCGTCGGCGGCTTGTTCTTGTGGACGATGGTCAGTTTCCATGAATGCGTCCAGAATAACTTGCCATAGGTCACATTGACCGTCACATTGTAGGTACCTGCGCTGTTGTCCCTCGTGGTCAGGTTCAACCGCGAGGTATTGTTCAGGACCTCCCCGTCCACGGTCCATTCATAGGAGATGTTAAGGTTGTGGGGGTTGTCGACGGTGACCCCGAAGATCACCCATTCGGTCTCATTGATCGTCGGGTCCTTCCTGGGCGTCCAGTCGGTGACCTTGAACGGGACCAGGTACTTGACGACCGCGATGACGATGAAGGTGGTGTTCTCGTGGATGTCGTCCGTGACCTGGGCCATCAGGCTATGATTATTTTCGGTCTCGCCTGAAAAATCCCAGACTATGAACCAGTCCAGGCCCTTGATGGTGGAGTTGGGCCTCGAGGCCGCCTGCTCCCACGCGCCGCCGTCGAGCCGCACGAAGACCTCCAGGTCATCCCCGTCCGGGTCCCAGGCCTGGCCTGTGACGTTGAACTTGCTGGCCTCGAGCATTGCACCTTTGGCCGGGGTTGTTATGGCGATGGACGGTATGTTCTGGCTTCCTACCAGGAGGGTCGTCATGGCCGCGTTGTTCGCGTCGTGGCCCGGAAGCTCTGCCGGCGTGATGTTCGTTATCTTCACAACGAGGGTCCTTATCCCGACCGCCTTGGGCTTCCAAAAGACGGAGGTTATGGTCATGGTGGTATTGAAATCTATCCACCCCTTACCGATGAAGGTCCCGTTGATGCCGTCGAAGAACAGCACATCGGCACCGGCACCGGGGCCGCCTAGGTTCGATATGTGGGCCATGATCTCCGTTTGCTCGCCCCGGTTCGGGCGGACGTTGGAGAATGAGATGTTGTCAGAGGTTATTTCCAGGTCGGGCCTGGGTATGGGCGTCAGGGTCACAACGACCTTGTTGTTGGACAGGTTGATGTCCGGGTTCTTCGAGGGGTCGACATTGATGGAATAGGTGACCGGCGTGTCCAGCGAGAACTTCAGATGGACCGGGAGATTGCCACCTGGGCCCAGGCTCGCGGTCGAGCTCGACACGAGCTGGCCCGTGCCCATGTCGGTCAGGTTCAGGAAGAATGGGGTCGTGTCCCAGTCGCCGAGGTTCCTGACGGTCAGATTGAATGTGAACTGCTCGCCCGGGAATATCCTGCTTGGGTACTGGACCTCGCTAGCGTTCACCGCAAGGTCGATGAAATGATATCCGAGGCTCCTCTGGAAATAGAGGTCCTCGTAGGGCTTGGGCCCGCTGCCCTCTTGGTAGCAGTACCGCTCGCCCCAGAACATGATGAACTGGCCGGGGCCGTCCTGTGCCAAGGATGGGGCATTGTCGGAACAATAGACCTTGAAATCGGTCTTGTTGTAACCTGCAGTGCCGTCCTTCCTAGCATCGATAAAGAAGTAGAAGTCAGGGATCTCGCTCCCGCCGCTGCCCATGTCCGTGTAATGCCCCCGTGCCATTACCGGAAAGTCGTCATAGGTCCTTGCATCGAGCAAGGCCAGCTCCTCGGGTTTGTAAGTTGTCCTGTCCGATTTGGCCAGCAGGCCCGCCGGGATCAGAGGACTGCCGTCCGTCCTTAGCTTCATGCGATATATGCCGGCATCATCATAGGCCGGGTTCGGAACCCCATCGATCCAGACGACATGTAGGTTGCCGTCGGTATCGAAGGCCATCCTTGGCGATACCATGTTGACCCGTCCCGAGAGTAGCGTCTTCTGATCGAGTGTCACGGCCTGGCCCTGGACCTTGGTCAGGTTCATGACCGAGCCGTCCATCAGGTAAACGACGAAGATGTCCCCGGTGGCGTTCCTCAGGACCTCGGCATGCTCGAAGCCCTGCCGATGATAGCCGACAGTGATGTTCTTCAGATAGTTCCCGTCGACATCGTAGAAGAACATGGCGATGGGGCCGTAAGCGGGCGGGGACGGACCGCTCACGTTGGCGAACCGCAAGGCAATGAACCCGGTGCTGTCACCCAGGATGTCGTCGCCGCCGGCCCCGTGCTTCACGGATATTATTGAGCCGCCGGTCGTGAGCCGGATGTACTCGAAGACCCTCTTGTTCTGGGGGCCGGAATCGTTGGACCAGGTTATGTAGGATCGGTCACCCACGTCGAGGCTCAGCCTCAGGTTGGCCGCATAGCCGCGGTTACTGGTCCCCAGGACCCTCTTGTTCCCGATGAAAACGCCCGAACTGTCGGTCTTGCCGTAATATATGACCCCGGTCGTGTTGATCCAGACACAATGGATGTTGCCAGCGCTGTCGATGGCCGTCTCGCCGATGTGTTCCCCGGCGGCATCGAATGTCAGCTGTTTTTTACTATCCCATACAAGGAACTTAGATGCACGCGAGCCATCGGTCCTCGGTACCGGGACAGCGACTGCAAGGAATGCCTGAAGGACCATCATCGTGCACAATGTGATCGCTAGGGCCGACCGATATGTTCGTGGGCTCATGATATCACCGATATCATTCGTGGTTCTCTTTGGATATATAATCGACTAGTCATCTACTGATTATTATAATTATCGAAATTGTAAATATTGAATATCAGAAAAAAAGTACAAGGAAGGCCGAGGCTTACAGCTCCTCGACCTTCTCCGCGATGGCCTTGGCCATCCTCATGGTGCCGCCCTTGTCCGTGTCCGTGGCCTTCCGCTTCTCCATGTCATAGGTCTTGACCTTGCCTTCCTTGATGACCTCGGCCACGGCCCTCTCGATCTTGACGGCCTTGTCGTGCTCGCCCAGGTGTTCGAGCATCAGCGACGATGTCAGTATCATCGCGATGGGGTTCACGATGAACTTGCCCGCGTACTTGGGGGCCGAACCGTGCGTTGGCTCGAATACGCCGAACTTCTCACCGAGGTTGGCGCTCGGGGAGAACCCGAGGCCGCCGACGAGCTGGGCCGCCAGGTCGGAGATGATGTCACCGAACAAGTTGGTGGCCACCATGACGCCGTAGTCCAGGGGGCTCTTGACGAGCCACATGCACAATGCGTCGATGTTCGTCTCGATGAGCTTGATGCCTGGGTACTCCTTGGCCATCTTCCTGGCCTCGCGGAGCACGAGGCCGCTCGTCTCCCGGAGCACATTGGGCTTCTCGACGAGCGTCACCGACGGTCGGTTGTACTTCTTTGCATACTCGAAGCCTGCTCTGATTATGTGCTGGCAGGCCTTCCTCGTGTTTATCCTGAGGCTCACGGCGATGTCCTCGAGCGGGACCTTCGTGAACTTCTTCATCTTCGGGTTGTTCTTGACGAGGATGTCCATGACCTCTTTCGGGAGGGGGTGGAACTCGATACCGGAGTAAAGGTCCTCGGTATTCTCCCTGAAAATCACCAGGTCGATGCCGTCCATGTAGTTCAACGGGTTGCCCGGGTAGGCCTTGCATGGCCTCATGTTGACGGCCAGGTTGAACTCCTGCCTGAGGCCGACGATGGGGCTCGAGTAGCTCAGGCCCTTACCCTTGAGCTTCGAGTCGAGCTCCTTGTCCGCATCCTCCTTTGGCTTCGAGGTGATGGCCCCGAAAAGGGCCGCGTCGGTCTTCTTCATCATCTCCTTGGTCCTTTCGGGCAGGGGGTTGCCTTCCTTGCACCAGAACTCCCAGCCAATGTCGCCGGGGATGTACTCGGCGTCGAACTTGATGGCGTCTAGGACGAGCTTCCCAGCCTCCATGACGTCCTTCCCAATGCCGTCGCCTTCCAGCCACGCGATCTTGTACCTCTTGGACATGTCTCACACACCCCTTTGTATCATCGTGATGTTCTCAGCTCTTAGCCCCGGCGCTTGCGGCCGTCCCTTGTGCGGCCATCTTCTTCTTCAGGTGGGGAATGAGGCCCCCGTCCTGGATGATGACCATAAGGAACTCGGGCAGGGGGTTGACCGTGTAGGTCTTCCCCTTGGTCGTGTTCTCGATGGTCCCGGCGACGAAGTTTACTTTGAGCTGGTCACCGGCGGAGATCTCGTCCGTCTCCTTGCAGATGAGAATGGGCAAGCCCAGGTTGATGGCGTTCCTGTAGAAGATGCGTGCGAAGGACTTGGCGATGACGGCCCCCACGCCCGCGAACTTCAGGCAGGTCGCGGCCTGCTCCCTGCTAGAGCCGCAGCCGAAGTACTTCCCTGCGACTATGAAGTCGTTGGGCTTGACCTTCTTCGGGAACTCGGCATCGATGCCCTCCATGGCGTGCTTGGCCATCTCGGTCGGCTCGAATATGGCCAGGTGTTTGCCGGGATATATCAGGTCCGTGTTTATGTCGTCCCCGACCTTCCAGGCCCGGCCCGCTATCACGTTCTTCTCATCGTTCGGCAGTGCGACCGTCATCTCATGCTCCCCCTTCTGGTTTCGCTATTACTCCCTTCAGGGCCGAGGCCGCCACCACGGCCGGTGAGGCCAGGTAGACCTCAGCTTCCTTGCTGCCCATTCGGCCCTGGAAGTTCCTGTTCGTCGATGATATGCACCTCTCGCCTGGAGCCAGAAGGCCTTGGTGGGCTCCCAGGCACGGACCGCAACCGGGGTTCAGTATCACGGCCCCGGCCTTTATGAGTGCCTCGAGGTATCCTTTGTTCATGCAATCTATGTAGACCTCCCAGGAGGCTGGTATTGCGATCATCCGGACATCGTCGTGGACCTTTTTGCCCTTCATTATCTCGACGGCGACCTCGAAGTCCTCGACGCGGCCGTTCGTGCACGATCCCAACAGGGCCTGGTCGATCTTGATTCCCACGACCTCGCTGATCGGCTTGACCTTGTCGACCTGGTGCGGCAGGGCGATTTGCGGCTCGAGCTTGCTCACATCGAAATCGTAGGTGGCCTCGTACTTGGCCTTGGGGTCGGGCTTGACCATCTTGAAGGGTTTGTTGGTCCTCTTCTTGACGTACCTTATGGCCTTACCGTCGGGTGGGACCATGGCGGCCTTGGCGCCCGCCTCCATTGCCATGTTGCACAGGACCATCCTCGACGCATTGGACATGTCGTCGATGGTGTTCCCGAAGAACTCGACTGACTTGTAGTCGGCCCCGTCGGCTCCCAGCTTTCCAATTATATGGAGGATGAGGTCCTTGGACATGACGTACTTTGGGAACTTGCCCGTGACATTTATCTTGAAGGATTCGGGGACCATCAACCAAAGGCTCCCAGTGGCCCAGACCGCGGCCATCTCGGTCGCGCCGATGCCGGTGGCGAAGCAGCCGTAGGCACCATGCGTCGTCGTGTGGCTGTCCGTGCCGACGAGGAGCTCCCCTGGTCGGACATGGCCCTGCTCGGGAAGTATCTGGTGGCATATGCCGCATTTCATGTCGTAGAAGTGCTTGATGCCATATTCCTTGACGAACTTGCGGACGTTCCTCTGACCCTCGGCGGTCTTCTCGGATTCCGCCGGGACCCTATGGTCGAACAGGATGACGATCCGGTCCGCGTCCCAGACCTTCTTGACCCCAATCTCCTTGAAGACCTTGGAGACGAGGCCTGCGTTCTCGTGGGACATGGCGACGTCGACCTTCGCGTCGATCAGGTCCCCTGGCTTGAGGCTCTTGCCTCCGGACACCTTACCTAATATCTTCTCGGCCATCGTTGAGCTCATGGCGGCCACCTGCGGGGGAAAATCCCATTGCACGTATATAATCATGATTAGGAAGATTGTATGAATCTAGAGCAGAATAGGAACCGGGATTGTCAGAAAAGGGAATTGAGAGGTTAGGGGTTCGACGTTCCATAGCCATCCGAGAAACCTAGCACCTACTATCATGGTTCGTAATTGGGCCTTCGAGCCATCGACGGTGGTTACAGTCACTTTAGGACGGAAATGCCGCTCCGAGGCTGAATGTCCTTCGCTTTTCGAATTTTCTATGTTTTCCCCTATAAATAATTGTGTTTCGTTAAATAACACAATTATTTCAACGAGATTCGTAGAAAAACAACGAATAATTATATATACTCGACCTTCCCTCATTCCTTTGCTGGGCCTGAACGGCCCGTGACACAAGATAAGGTGGAATGTGCGATGAGCGGAACTGAATATGGGTTCGTGACGAACGCTGGCGAGACCAGCACCGAGCTGGAGTTCGTGTTGAACGCCATCGGTCGCCGGGTCCCTACGATCGTGAATGGCCAGAGGGTCGTCCCCTACCAAGGGGTCGGCAACTTCATTCCCACAGGGCGAAAGGCCTCCCCCTCGATACGCTCCTGCGCGGAATTCCCAGAGGACGGCAACAAGGTCGTAGCAAGCCTGAAGGAGGCCCTCATCCGGTGCGGCCTCAGGGATGGCATGACCATCTCGACCCATCACCACTTCAGGGATGGGGACCTCGTCGCGAACAAGGTCTTCCAGGCGGCCGCCGAACTGGGCGTGCGCGACCTGGTCTGGTTCCCGAGCGCTGCCTTTCCCTGCCACAAGCCCATGATAGACCTCATCCAGCGCGGCGTCGTCCATCACATCGAGGGCAGCCTGAACGGCCCCCTCGGCGCCTTCGCCTCCAAGGGCGGCATGCACGGCCTCGCGGTGCTCAGGTCCCACGGCGGCAGGTATAGGGCCATCCAGGACGGCGATGTCCACATAGACATCTCGGTCCTCGCGGCCCCCCAGGCCGATGCCTTCGGCAACGCCAACGGCGTCCATGGAACGTCGGCCTGCGGCTCCCTCTACTTCGGTCTGGCAGACGCGACCTACGCGGACAGCACCATCGTAGTCACCGACAACCTTGTGCCATTCCCGTGCGTCCCCTGGCACATCCAGGGCAACATGGTCGACTACGTCGTGGTCCAGAACGAGCCCATCGGCGACCCGGCGAGGATCGTCTCCGGAACGACGGTCATCACGAAGAGCCCGGACAGGCTTCTGATATCAGAGATGACGGCACAGCTCATCGAAGAGACCGGCATCATGCATGATGGCTTCAGCTTCCAGTGCGGGGCTGGCGGGACGGCACTGGCCTTCGCGGTGTTCCTCGAGCAGAGGATGAGGGCAAAGAACGTCAGGGCCAGGTTCATCAGGGCCGGGAGCACGCAGTACACGGTCAACATGCTGAAATCCGGAATGACGGACTACATACTCGACGGGCAGACCTTCGACCTCGACGGCGTCAAGTCCATGAGGGACAACGCGAACCATGTGGCTTCGAGCCCGTTCACGAGCTACAACTACCACGGCAAGGGCAACTTCGCGTCCATGTTGGATGCGGTCATACTCGGCGCCACGGAGGTCGACGTGAACTTCAACGCTAACGTCGTGACCCATTCGGACGGCAGGATGTTGCACGGCATAGGCGGCTGGCAGAACTGCCTCTTCGGCAAGAACGTCATACTGCCCATCCCGCTCTGCCGGGACAGGATACCAATCGTCGTCGACGAGGTCACGACCGTCTGCGGCCCGGGCGAGCTCATCGATGTCATAGTCACCGAGCGCGGCATCGCGATTAACCCGATCAGGAAGGACCTCATCGAGTCCCTGGCCAGCTCGGACCTGCCCATAAGGACCATCCGGGAGCTCAAGGAGGACGCTGAATCCATCTGCGGCGGCGCGCCCGCCAAGCCGGAGCTCGACACAGAGACACCGGTCGGCGTGATCGAGTGGGTCGACGGAACGATGCTGGACACCATCTGGAGGGTCCTGTAGGAAGGGGTGAGGCACATGACACAGTTCATGCAGCGAAGGAACCCGAAACATTACGGCATTGATAGGTTCGATTGAGCTCTTCCCGACCGGTGGGTCCCCGACGATTGCTACCCGTCGGGGTCCCACGCCCACATATTAATTTTTATTATGGAAATCCCACGTAAAGATGATTTACTATCATTCCCTTGCTGGTCATACTAGCATTAGGGAGGAAAGGTCATGGGACTTGCGGATCTGGTCGAGAGGACATTCCCCGAGCTGGATGAGATCAAGAACGAGGACCTTAGGAACAAGGTCGTCGAGGTCTATGTCAAGGCCATGATGGATGGCGGCTGGGACAGCTTCGACGGCATCCCGTTCACGAAGGTCATCAAGACGGACATCACCTACGTGACCCATGTGAGGACCGTCACGAAACTGGCCATAAGATCGGCGAAGACCCTGGACGAGCTCGGGGGGATAAAGATAAACATGGACTTCCTCGTGGCCGGGGGCTTGCTCCACGATGTGGGCAAGCTCTTCGAGTATTCGGAGATCCAAAAGCACGAGAAGCTGGTCCGGCACCCGTTCAGCGGGGCCGGCCTCGCCATGGCCTGCGATATGCCTCCAGAGGTCGTCCATATAATCGCCATGCACGCCAAGGAGGGCGACCTGGGCAAGAGGATACCCGAGGCAGTGATAGTGCATCATTGCGACTTTATACACTTCGAGACCGTGAAAGCGCTGACGGGACAGTAGAGGCGAAACCCTTCGGGCCCGCCCTTTTCCTAGTTTTTAATCGTCTTGCCATACTTGAAAATATTCCCGGCCTCGTAGATGTCCATCTGTACCTTCGAGAACGGCTCCAGCCTGCCGACGACGTTCCCGCCCTTCCGCACCTCGCCCTTCTCGAGGTCCACCTCGATCTCGTCAAGGTGCTTGATGACGTCCGGTCCGTTCGGGTCCTCGACATTCAGCTGCTTAATCGTCAGTATCGGGAACCCGGAGTTGATGGCGTTCCTCTTGTAGATGGCCCCGTAGGACCTGCATATGAGGCACGAGATGCCCAATGATCTGAAGCATTCGACAGCTTGCTGTCGGCTCGATCCCGCGCCGAAGTTGACCCCTGCTATAACGATGTCGCCTTGTTTGGCCTGCTTGGCGAATTCCTTGAAGCCGTTCAGGTTCCCGAATGCAAATTGACCCATGAACTTGATGTCCGTGATGGCCAGGTGCGCGTTGTGGAATATCATGTCGGTGTCGATGTCGTTTATCAACTTCCCGTTGTTCTGGATGACCCACGCCCTTCCCCTGAGAATCTTTTCCACCATTTCAGGCACCTCCTTTCTTGGTCTTCCTGCCGCCCGCGCCCTTCTTGCCCGTCCTGGCCTTGGGGAGCTGGTCCGCGGTGGATATCTTCCCTTGAATCGCCGAGGCCGCCGCTGTTGCCGGTGAAGCCAGATAGGTGAACCCGTCACCCTGCTTGCCCGCGAAGTTGCGGTTCCCTGTCGTCACCTGGACCTCACCCTTGCCGGTCATGCCGACCTGGCCCGAGGCGCAACCCCCGCAGCCCGGGTTTATGATTATGAAACCAGCGTCGTACAGGGCCTTGATCTTGCCTTCTTTCAGGAGCCGCGCATAGGTCTCCTTCGTGGCCGGCTGGACCTTCGCCATGACGCCCTCGGCGACCCTGCGGCCCTTGGCCAGCTTGACGACCTCGAGCAAGTCATCATATGTCCCGTTCGTGCACGAGCCGATGAAGACGGAATCGACCTTGACATCGCCCACCGAGGCCACATCGACCACGTTCTCTGGCTTGGGGGGCTTGGATATCTTGGGCCTCAGCTCCGAGATGTCCAGCTCGATGGTCTCAGTGTACGCCGCATCCTTGTCGGCGTAGCAGGCCTTGAAGGACCTGCCCGACCGCTTTGCTTTCTTTGTGCAGTAGTCGAGGACCGCCTTGTTCGGCGGGATGAGCGATATAATGGCTCCCATCTCGGTGGCCATGCTAGCTAGGGTTATCCTTCCGGGGAGCCCCATCTTGTCGATGGCCGGCCCGTAGATCTCCATCGATTTCCCGAGGGCCCCGCTTGCCCCGAGCTTGCCGTTCAGGGCCAGGGTGATGTCCTTGGCCGTGACATCCTTCGGCGGTGTGCCCTTGATCATGACCTTCATGCTCTCCGGGACCTCGAACCATGTCTTCCCGGCCCTGAACGCGAATGTGATGTCCTGGTCGCCCATGCCCTGGCCGAAGGCACCGATGGCGCCCATGATGTTCAAGTGACTGTCCGTGCCCACGACCGTCGTGCCCGGCAGGGCCAGGCCCTCCTCGATGTCCACATGGGACCCGATGCCCCGGTCCACGTCGAAGACCCTTATTCCCTGTTTTCTTGCGAAGACGCGGGATATCTGCTGGTTGTTCGCGTAGGGTATATTGTTCGCCGGGACGTTGCAGTCAAAGGTGAAGAATGTCTTCGATGGGTCGTGCACCTTCTCGCCGGGATAGTTCTCCTCGAAGTTCTTCACCACATTGGCGCCACCGAAGTCCCTGGCGCTCCGGATGTCAAGGCCCATCCAGACGATCCGACCGGGCGCGACCTCCTCCTTGGAGTGCGCCGCGATTATCTTCTCAAGCATAGTCAATGGCATGGTGACCACGTTCGCGATATTGCAATAGAAGGATTTAAAAGATTTAGTGGAAAAGGGAACAAAAATCGGATTCGAACGGTATGATTCTGATAAGTGTACATTATAAACCTACACCAAAAATCATTTATAATATGTTTTGCTTGGTTAGTTCAATATATTTGCGTACTATGCAAAATTATTGCATAGATAAGGAAGGTCTGAGTATGCAATCTAGGATTGGACGGACCGCACTGGCCTTGCTGGTCTGTGCGTTGATGGTCATTTCCATACCGGTGGACGTATTGGCCGCCCCATTCAACGGCAAGGTCGACAGGGAGAAGGTCAACAACAAGACCAATACCCTCGGCGAATCGCATCTTGAGATGTACAACTATGCTGACATCTCGACCTCGAGCAGCAGCTCCGTGATCCCGAGCGGTACGATGAAATACACCGAGAGGAACCTTGGCCTACCGACCAAGACCACGATGAGCCCAGTGAACGCGACGGAACCCTCGTACCTCTACAACAGCAACAGTTCTGTACCGGGAACAAAGACCAACGGCACCATCACGAAGGTGTCACCGCAGATCCGGGGCGCTGACATTTACAACGTGAAGAACTGGACCGGCACCCTGGACCCATCCCCGCAAGTGCTCGGCGCTGTAAAGGAGCAGCTGAGCAAAGGCCTGAACATCGATCTGGCCGGGAACACGAACGACTCGCTGGTCCTCACGACCCAGCCGGGAGGTTCCCTCCCGTCGATAGCGACAAGATCGAACGACTCGAGCCCATCGCTCGAAATGCCAGCGGGCACGGTGGCGATAACCGCCCAGTTGAAGGACGCGGCCATTGCGCTGGTCCGCCCGAACGGCGCACAGACCATCGCGCCACTGGTCAACAAGGCCGCCATCACGATGAGCAAACCCAATAGCCTTCCGAGCAACCTCGTCAATGGCTTCCCGGGGACCATGACCCACTCTGCCCCCTCGGGGGCCCATGCGATAAATCCATTGAGCGTCAACCTTTCCTCGACGGCCACCCAACCGAACGGGGTTCCCGTGAGCTTGTCCAATTTGTATTACCTAGGCAACCTCTCGATCGATGCGACCCAGAGCGAGACCAATGACAGCGTCCTTTGGGTCTGCCTCATTGACACAGGTGTGGCCGGGACCTATGACAACCTGGCCCTGTCCATCAACGACGAGGTCTTCAATGAGGGGGCCCTCGGGGACAGTTTGGTCGACTGGGGCGCCCCGCCGGGAGGCAACGCGAACGACGAGCTCATCATTGCCTCAGGGGACCTGACGCTCGGCAATGTGAACGCGCCATTGTATACGGTTTCGTTCAGCGCCGACCCCACGGCCGGGACAGACGATGCCAGCATCCAGAGCAAGGAATGGTACACGGGCAACTTCAATGTGGACGCGGACAGCGACATGGCCGTGGACGACACAGTGTATTTCTCGGTCTATGACGAGAACTCGAACGGCATCTTCGAGTCCGCTGACCTGTCCCTGGGGGACCAGACCTTTGGAGAGGGCAACCTGACGAACGGGACCCTCGTCGTAGGCGACGACGAGGTCCTAAACGGGACGGGCGGTATGGGTGGGAAGTACGGCCCCGATGCATACGGTTACACCTGGACGGATAGCGCCCCCTACGACTGGATCGAGATTAATGCATCAGGCACGAACGCATCCCTGGACGATGATGATTATACCTATGTCAGCCTTGGTTTCAATTTCACTTACTACGGGGACACTTTCAACAACACGACCATCTGCTCGAATGGTTGGATATCCTTCAATGACACGTTCAACAACGATTTCCGTTGGTTCCCGGACCTAGTGCCGAACGCTACCGATGACTATTATGGCCCGCTTTGTGTGCTATGTGAGGATCTGGACCCGAGCATGTACGGTTCTGTTTATTACGGCACCTTCGGTTCTGCACCGCACAGGTACTTCATTGTCGAATATTCCAATATCCAGCATTACGATGGCAGCGAAACGATGAACGCGGAGATGATCTTGTATGAAAGTTCAAACTACATCAAGTACCAGTGGATGAACATCACCATCCTGGATGGCGTCAATGAAATGCGTGCGGTCGGCATCGAGAAGTCCGACAACGGTACGATTGGGATAGGGAACGGCGCGAACGGGACCTTGTACATCAATGGGAGCAACATCCAGAACGGCACGGCCTACGAGTTCTTCCCGCCGGGCACCATGTCCACCAAGACCGAGGTCAGGATCGGCCCATATGCTTATGAGGTCCTCAGGAGCGCGGACCCGAGCGTGACCCTCAATGACCTTAACATTACCAGCATCGAATGGTACAAATCGTCCGTTCCTTTCGATGGTTCCGCCAGCGGACAGCCAAGGGACCGGTTGAACTATGCCATCGCGGACACGAACTCCGACGGCATCTTTGAGAAACTGTATCTCAGCTTCAATCAGACATTCGGCGTTGGAAACCTCGCCAATGACATCGTCAACCTCACCGATGGAGAGAGCTACGACTGGGCGCAGATGCCGAGGACCCTCACGATAGGGCCTTCCCTGGCCTTCTCAATCGAGTTCTCAGGGGACCCGGCGGTCAATGTGACGAACCTCAGGATAACGGCCTTAAGATGGTACTGGGGGGACTTCCTGGTGGATGCCGATGCTGGAGGCCTGGCCAATGACCAGTTCAATTATGTCCTCACGGACATGAACTCGGACGGGGCCTATGAGGTCATAGACCTGAGCTACGGCGACCTTAACTTCGGCCAGGGCAACATGGCCGATAATATCGTCGTTGCGAACAATGACGAGAGGTACCAAGGGCAAGCGAGCGTCCGTCTTGGGAACATCATAATATTCACCATCTCGACAAACGGGGCCCCGACCGGTGGCATCGATGACCTGTCCGTGGCGAACGACTTCACGTACAAGGGCAACATCACCTTCGACACGGACCAGGATGGCACGATGAACGAGGACCTGTACTTCGTGATATCGGACGCCAACTCGAACGGCATATACGACACCCTGGACCTGTCCTTCGACCCGATCTACGGTGAAGGCAACGTGAACGACGGCCTCATGACCGTGAAGCCTGCCAACGACGAGAGGATCGTGCAGGATTCCGATGTCCAGCTGGGCAAGGGCATGAACTTCAACATCAGCTTCGACAAGGACCCCATGAAGGACACCTCTGACATCAGGATAAAGGTCACGGTGTGGTTCGAGGGGGCCTTCAAGATAGACGCGAGCAAGACGGGCAAGGCCAACGACAAGCTCTACTATGTGATGTCGGACACGAACTCCGACGGCTTCGTGGACACGCTGGACCTGAGCCTGGGCAACGAGGTCTTCGGCGAGGGGACCCTCAACGATGGCATCTTGGCCTCGGGCAACGACGAGCGCTTCACGAAGGAGGGCACCGTGACCATCGGTCCCCTCCAGTTCGCGGTGAACTTCACGGGCTCACCCATGGGCGTGAAGAAGGACGCGTGGCTCAAGAACCTGGACCTGTACACCGGGTCGTTCAAGATAGACATGGGCATCGACGGCAAGGCCCTGGACGAGGTCGACTTTGTGATGTCTGACTCCGATGCGGACGGCCTCTACGACACACTGGACCTGTCCCTGGGGGACAAGGTCTTCAGGCAGGACCTCGCCCATGACGGCTATGTCGATATGGACAACAACGACGAGATCATGGCGAGCCCCGGTGATGTGAGGATAGGGCCCTTCGTCTACAACATCACATTCGTCTGGGACCCGTTCTCGACGGTCCAGGCCGTGAAGTTGACCTCCAAGCAGTGGTACCTCGGCAACTTCATATTGGATTCGAACGGGGACGGCGCGGCCAACGAGATCGTTTACTTCGTCCTCTCGGACCTGGACTCGAACGGCGTCTATGACATGATGGACCTGAGCATGGCCGACAAGACCTTCGGGCAGGGCGACCTTGGGGACAAGAACCTGACCGCCGGCAACGATGAGAGGATCACGGTCACCACGGTGCTCGGTATCGGGACCCAGCGGATGGAGGCCAGGTTCTCCCAGAGCCCCAACCAGAACATAGACAGGGGCTTCCTGACCAACCTCCGATGGTACACCGGCACATTTGTCGGTTCCGGCTGGACTATCTACTATGCCGTATGCGACAAGAACTCGGACGGCCTCTACGACGCCATGGAGCTCTCGCCCACCGGGGTCTTCGGCCTGGGCGATAACGGCGACGGCTATATGCAGGAAGGCAACGACGAGGTCGTGAAGAACGGTTCCTCGGTGGTCCGCGGGACCTACCATTACATGGTCTTCCTCAACACCACCATGGGAGGCCCCCGTGACGCTGGCCTCAAGGGTACGGAATGGAGGATCGGCAAGTGGAAGGTCGAGGGCATGTCAAGGTCCGTGGCCGTCTCGGACGCCAACTCGGATGGCGTGTTCGACACCATCCACGTGGACCTGAACGATGACGGCAGCTACGACGGGCCAACGGACCTGGTCGGAGGCATGGACGGCTTCAAGGGCGCCCTCACGCTGAGATATGCTGTGGCCAGCAGCAACGACGATGGGACGCAGATCGAGGTCGTGCCCGTGAACGCAACGACGGGCACCACGAACGGCTGGATGGTCGGCCTCGCGTCCGTGGATAACATCGGCGTGGGCCTGGCCCTCAGCGACCGCGACGGTAACAACATATTCGAGACATTGGACATGGACGTCGATTCTAATGGCGTCCTTGACTTCAGGGGCCTGACCGAGACCAACAACGTCACGGCCATTGTGCACGGCAAGGGCTACCGTGTGATAAAGGTGGCAACGGACGGGACGTTGGTCAAGCTGCTGGCGTTCACGGACGCCGTGGTCGGGTCGGCCGTGGACCGCTCCATAACTGGAACGTTGTACTTCGGCAAGGCCTCCGAGGCGTCCATCGGGGCGGACCTCAACGATGACGGTAAGCTGAAGGGCGACCTGGTGGCCATGGTGGTCGATGTGAGCACGGCCGGACCGGTCTCGGACCGCTTCGCGCTCTATCTGGACACGAACCTCAATGGCGACCTGTCCGACGAGAAGCCCTTGATGCTAGGCTCGGTCTTCGACATGGGCAGCGCCCAGTGGAAGGTCGACAACATCGCCAACGACCGGAAGGAGGTCGGGCTCATGAAGACCTCGGGACCGGCAGCCACGGCGACAACGGGCCCTGACGGGACCTTCTCCATGACGCCGCCGGACGGCAGCTACTGGTTCAGGACCTTCTCGCCGACGACGGGCTGGGGCTACAGGGTCTTCGAGGATACGAACGGCCACAAAGGCTACAAGCTCTCCGGGGCCGGTATCACGGGCAAGGAAGTCGTGCTGCTGCAATCGGCCACGTCCATAGCCGGCGTCGTCACGGACATGATGACAGGCCAGCCCATCAAGGGCGTCAAGGTCGAGGTCTATAACAGCGACGGGAAGAAGGTCGTCAGCACGCTGACCCTGGACGATGGGAGCTACCTGCTCGGCGTCCAGAGGAACATCGTAATCAGCGTGGTCTTCACGAAGGACGGCTACCAGACCGACGATGGCACCAAGGCGAACGGGACCTGGCACGGCATGGCCGTGGGCTCGGGCAGGAGCGACGTGAACGTGGCACTGATGCCCGTCCCTGCCCCGGACGTGCTCAGCTTCGAGGCGCCCGCGGAGGGCTCTGTGGTCGGAGGAACTGTCCATGTGAAGGTGAAGGTCACGGACACCATCAAGGTGGACAAGGTCCTCATGACGGCCAACAACGGCCTCACGTGGACCGCCATGGCGCCGGCTGGCTCGAACGAGTTCACCTACAGCTGGGACACGAAGCAGGGCCCGGACAGCGTCTACAAGCTGACCGCGAGGGCGACCAATGACAACGGCCTCAGGGTGGACAAGTCGCTCAGCGTGAAGGTGGACAACGGCGGCCCCATGGTGACTTTCGATACCGCGCCGCAGCAGTACGGCAATGTGGAGATATCCGTCAAGGCCAACGACCAGTTCAGCGACGTCAAGTCGGTCGAGGTCAGGATCGACGGCGGTGCCTGGAAGACCATGTCCAAGGGCAGCGGCGGCTACTATTACATCTGGACCTCGGGCCCGTTCGACTCTGGGAAGCACACCTACGAGGTCAGGGCCACGGACTCGAGGGGCAACGTGGCGGTATATAAATCCACGCTGAACGTTGACAACACATGGATGCTGTTACTGATAGTCATGGTCATTCTGTTGGTGGTACTGGCCGTCGTGGTGGTCCGGAGGAGGAAAGCGCCAAAGGACCCGGCGGCGGCCCTGAAAGCACCGAAGGAGGGAGCGAGATGAGCGGATACTTCAAGGGTAAGGCCTTGCTGGTAGTGGGCATGCAGTTGCTGGCCGTGTTCAGCATATTGTCGGTCATACAGGTGACGCCCGTCCAGGGGACGGCCGTGCCGGACCATATCGACGGGGACTGGGTGATAACAGGGAACGAGACCTATTGGGGCGGCACATGCGACCTCAACAGCGGGAACCTGATCATCGGGCCCGACGCGACCCTGACGCTGCACAAGGTGACGCTACGCATGAACCCGAATGGGTGGGGTGGAAATAACATCGCCGTCCTGTTCAAGGGCAATCTCGTAATCGAGGATTCGACGATAATGTCCGGGAACGGCGATAGGTTCAACTGGACCTTCGACTTCGGGTCCAAGGGGACGATCAAGAACACGGTCATCTCCGACATCACCCAGAACTTCATGGGCCTCCCTATAGGCATCCAGACCAGCGGTGTGACCTTCGACGGCAACGACATATCGAACAGCGACGCCGGCATCTACGCGGACGGAACCGCGAGCGCGATCCGGCCCAACATAGTCAACAATACCTTCCATGACATCGACGGTTTTGCCCTCATGTCGATCTCGAATTCCGGCAAGTTCTCAGGTAACACCGTAAAGAACTGCAACCAGTTCCAAAATGGGTTCAGCTCGGTCGTGATCGCCAAGGGCAACCCGACCTTCGATAACAACACATTCACGAACAACCAAGGGGGCCTTACCGTTGCGGCGATGGACAAGATGGAGATCTGGGACAGCACCTTCCAGGACGCCTCTAGCGACATCCTCGTCGAGGCCCTCGATGAGACCAACCAGCCATATGACACCGCTGTCGCCACCTACAACACCGTGTTCTCGACCGTCGCGATAAACACGATAGCGGCGCAAGGGCAGGGCGCGCCCCCTGAAGGGAAGGGTTCGTTAAGTCCGTTCTGGAGGACCGATGTCCAGGTCAAGAGGCTCAGCGACGGCAGGCCCGTCGCGGGCGCCACGATCGAGGTGGGCGGGGCCAAGGGCACCAAGCTGTTGACCGGCGTCAAGACCGATTCGAGCGGCCTCGCGCGCGACATCTATGTGCCCGAATCCAGGACCTATAACCCCGGGGCGAAGCAGGACGGCACCCCCAGTCCGACGGGCCAGGAGGACTACAAGGCACAAATATTCTGGGCCAACGCCTCCTTCAGTGGCTGTTGCCTCAGCGGCAACACGAGCATGCCCATCAACAAGAACGGTCTGATGGTGAACGTGACCATCGACGATGTCCCGGCGCCCCTCATGATAACCGAGCCGGTCAACGGCCTCATCACGAACGAGACCGGCGTGGACATCAAGGGCAAGACCGACCCGATGGTGTATCTGACCATCAAGGGCACCCCGGTGCAGGTCGCCACGAATGGCGACTTCGGGAAGTTCCTGGGCCTGATCGAGGGGAAGAACGACATCCTCGTCCAGGCAACGAAGCCGTCCGGGATCCAGACCAACGTGACGCTCCATGTCACAAGGGACACGGTACCGCCGGTGGTCAAGATCCTGTCACCAGCGAACGGGTCAAGGACCAACGTTCCGGACCTGGTCATGAGCGGGACCGCCGAGCTGGGCTCTGAACTGACCATCAACGGCAAGATCGTGCCTGTGCTAGCCGACAAGACCTTCAACACGACCATACACTTGGCCGAGAACGACAACACCATCACGGCCTTGGACAGGGACAAAGCAGGCAATGTCGGGACCAGTTCGATCGTGGTGACGCTGCACACGGCGATACCGAGCCTTGGGATCTACGATCCGTCGGACAACAAGAGGACCAAGGATGAGAACCTGACCATCAAGGGCATTGCGGACAAGGACACGAACGTGACCATCAACGGGAACCTTGTACCACTGGGCGGTACCGGTACCCAGTTCCAATATACAATCAGGTTGAAGGAAGGCGAGAACGACATCGTCATAAGGGCCGTGGACCCGGAGGGCAACGTCAACCAGAAGGTACTGACGGTATATCTCGATACGATACCGCCGTCGCTTGCCATAACCAGCCCAGCGGACGGGGCCGTGACGAACCAGGACAGCATCGTAGTGACCGGTATAACGGACCCGGGCACGACTGTGAAGGTGAACGGGCAGGTCGTGGACAACATCGGCGGGGCCTTCTCGAAGGAGGTCCCCCTGACCGCTAGCCAGAACAAGATAACGATCGATGCCGTGGATTCGGTGGGCAACGCGGTCACGAAGGAGATACATGTGAACAAGAAGACGATCCCGCCGGACCTCAACATCCAATCGCCCAAGGATGGCCAGGTCCTGAACGCGCAGGCCATGGGCAAGGTCGAGGTCCGGGGCAAGACCGATCCAAACGCAAAGGTGTACGTGAACGGCGAGAAGGCCGGCATGGCCGGGATCTCCTTCCAGTCCAATGTCTACCTGGCCGAGGGGAACAACACCATCCAGGTGGCCGCTTATGACGAGGCCGGCAACATCAATACCGTGACCCTGCACGTGACCTACGACAGCCAGGTGAACGCCGAGATACTGACGCCGGTTAACGAGCTGAACACATCGGCGGACTTCGTCATGGCCACGGGCTTCGTCGAGCCGGGCGCGACCGTGAGGATCAACAACGTCAACGTGCCCGTGACCCCCGCAGGCGGCTTCTCGCAGAGCGTGAAGCTGGACAAGGGCAGGGACTCCCTGTCCTTCGTGATGACCGACAAGGCGGGCAACTCGCTCGCCGTGACGAGGTACGTCAACCGGGGCACCGGTGGCAACAAACCGTCCCAGGACGCCATGACCCTGAACCTAGTCGCCCTAATACTGATCGTGGTGGTCGTCGTGGCCATCGTCGCGGTCCTCGCGATGGGCAGGCGCAAGAAGGTGGCATCGATGCAGATCGCCGACGACGAACCGCTCCCGCCGGACCTCTCGTCGGCCAGCAGTCCGCCCCCGCCGGACTTCGGCGCGGGGGGCGTGACACCGCCCTCGGCCTATGGCGATGCGGCCCCGCAACAGGGATACACGCAGGAGGAGGTGACCTTGCCTCCGGAGGAACAGGGCCAGGCCTATGGCAGCGATGCCGAGGCGGAGATGACGCCGTCGGCCACGGAGCTACCACTCGAGCTAGCGCCGGTGACCACGGAGACGCAGCCGGAGACGATGGAGGAGCCTGAACCGCTGGACGAGGAGGAGGACATGACGCCCAAGAGGGCCCCGATGCCCGAGGACGCCCCCCAGCCGACCATGAAGTTCAAGGACCTGCCAGGTGACGACGAGGTCGCCGAGGGCACCCAGAAGCGGAAGTCCGAGGCCTGGTCGAAGAGGGAGGATAAACCCAGGGACGTGCTGGACGAGATCCTCGACGAAGAGCAGAAGTAGGCTATCCCGTGGGCAGCGTGATGCCCACGGCTAGGAGGTCGAGGAGGGGCCTGATGCTCCTCTTCGACTCTATTCTTTTCATCTCATCCATCCGCTCTGAATGCAATTTTTCGATGAGACGGTCGTTCTTGGCCTTGAGCACCTCATAGCGCTTGTTGACCTTCTTGAGCTCCTCGTTGTAGCGGGCCTTGGTGCTGCCGTCCTTCGCGGCCCTGACCTTGCGGACGAGCTCGAACTTCTCGTCCTCGACGGCCTTCTCCCGGGCCCTGAGCTCGTCCTCCAGGTCCTTGTAGTAGGTGTTGGACCTCTCGATGGCGGAGTCGCACAGGCGCGAGTTCTCGGAGGACAGTTCCGAGGACAGCTTCCGGGCCTCGGTCTCAACGGTCTTGCGCGCCGTGGACATGCCGGCCTCGACGCGCGATGAGAGGAGCGGGTCAGGCGGGGCGCGTACGAGGCCCTGCTCGGAATCGGCCGGGCCTCCGGTCGTCGGGAACGGGTCGGTGACCTGCTCGAGGGACCGCAAATCCACATGGACCTCCTTCAGATAGCGAAGGTCCCGCATGCCCCTGAGCGTGAGGCGGATGTGATAGGTGGCGATGCCTTTGGACGGGACGTTGTCGGTGGAGCGGATGGCCGTGAAGCCGCGCTTGCGGCATTCCTCGAGGATGGCATCCATCAGCGGCGTGCCCGGGCCGACCCAGTGGGCCTTCTGGCCCGCGCCCGAGGGCCTGTCGAAGCCCAGCCTGAACTCCTGGTCGAGGCCGGTGGCCGCCATCAACGAGCGGGGAGCGGTGCCCTCGAGGTCCCACGGGCCATCATGCCAGACCTTGGCCCCGTTGCGACGTAGGTACCTTTCGACGAGGTCCCGGAGCAGGGCCTGTTCCTCCATGGCGCTCGCCAGGACCTTGCCGGGGTCGAGGTACGTCGACATGCCCGGCCCGGCGATGACCTTCCTGGCGCCCTCCTGGCCCTCCTCGGTGCTGCGCTTCCTGGCCTCCTCGATGCGCTGGCCGACCTCGCGGAACCGCTTCGCAACCTCCTCCTTCGTGGATTCCGCGATTATCCGCATGATGATGTCCTTGAGGTCCCCCTCGTCCGAGACCTCGCCCAGGATCATGTCGAGGTCGCCGACAACCTCCTCGAAGAGCTTTATCTTCTGGGACAGCAGGTCCAGGACGTGCTCCTCGATGGTCCCCTGGGTCGAGAAATTGATGATGCGGACGTCCTTCGACTGGCCGATCCTGTGCAGCCTGCCGATCCTCTGCTCAATCCGCATGGGGTTCCAGGGAAGGTCGTAGTTGACAAGGTTGTGGCAGAACTGCAGGTTGCGACCCTCGCCGCCGGATTCCGTCGAGACCATGACCCGGCAGGGCCCGGCGAAGGCCGCGACGGCGTCGTCCTTCTCCTCGCGGGACATGCCACCGTGGAAGGAGGTGACGGTGTGGCCGTCCCTTTGCAAGAGGTCCACGAGATGCCTTTGAGTGGCCCTGAACTCGGTGAACACCAGGACCTTCTCGTCGGTGAGGCCGCGCATCAGGGCCCGGAGCTGCTCGGCCTTGGTATCCATCTTGATGGCATCGGCCATCTTGACCAATCGTTTAAGCTCCTTGAGCTCGGCCCTCAGGACCTCGACCGTCTCGGGGTCCAGGCCCTGTCGGATTTCTTTGGGCCTGTCGATGGCCTTCGGGGCATCGTCGCTGTAGTCGAGGTCGACCATGGCCGCTAGGTCTTCCTGTACCGACGTCCTGCCGGTCCTCTCGCCCCGGGACAGCAGCTCCTCGATGTGCTCCATCCGGCGCCTCAGCGAGCCCGCGATGGCCCTGGAGCTCGAGGTCAGCATGCGTTGGTACAGGGCCATCAGGTATCCCTTGGCGGATTGCTTCTTCTTGATGGCGTCCAGGTAGCCGGCCCTGATGTAATTTGTGACCTCGTCGTAGAGACGCATCTCTTCATCGGACAGGGCGAAGGGTACCGTCTGCCCGGACCTCTTGACGAGCTCGAGCTCTGGATGGTCGACGCGGCGGTTGCGTATCATCACGTGCGAGAGCCGTCGGCGCAGGTCCTCGGGTTCCCTGGCCTTGATGCCCCTCTTGTCGCCGTAGAACTTCATCCTGAAAGAATCCCTGGTGCCCAGGAGCCTCGGTTCGATGAGGCCGACCTGGTTGAAAAGCTCGACGAGCCTGTTCTGCATCGGGGTGGCGGTCAGGAGGAGGAGGACCTTGGTGCGGATGCCATTGACGAGGATGAAGTTCTGGGTCTTCCTCTCCTTCAGCTTGTGGGCCTCGTCGACGATGACAACGTCCCATTGCTGGCCGTGGATGCGGGCCATGTCCTCGGGCTGTTTGGCCGTATCGATGGAGGAGATGATGTGCACCTGGTCCCAGATGCTGTGGCCGTTCCGTCTTGCGTCCCGGCGCGATTCGATATCGGCGATGATGAAGGCCAGGCCGAAGGTCTGCCGGAGCTCGTCGCGCCACTGGGTCGTCAACGAGGCCGGGGTCAGGATGAGGACCTTGTTCGCCTCACCGCGGCAGGACAGTTCGCTGATTATAAGGCCGGCCTCGATGGTCTTGCCGAGGCCGACCTCGTCCGCGAGCATGGCACCGCGGCCGCCATAGGAGCAGGCCTCGAGGACCTTTGCGCAGGCTCCGAGCTGGTGCGGCAGGAGGCGCCCGTTCATCGAGAGAGGGGAATGCAGTGTCGTGCCCTTCCTGCGGATCAGTATGTCCTCTGCTAGGACCCGGAGCTCGAGGTCCTCCCAGCCGTCGAAGACGCCGTTCTTGACGAGGTTGAGCGGGTCTATCTCGGGCAGACCGTTCTTGTTATCGTCGGATAGATGGCCCGTAAGGTCGTACATTTTTCTCGGTTCCTGATGTTCTACTGGAGGGGGGAGTATTTAAACGTCTTCTAGAGTGGAGTGAAAAGTGAAACTACTCTATCGACGGGAGAAAAATTAAGAAGTGAAACTAACCTATAGGTATCCCAATGCCTAAGGTCTTTGTATACGGGACGCTCCTCGGGGACGATGCCGGACCCAATTATTGGAAGAGAAAGAACATCCGCATCAAGAGCTCGAGGCACGCGACCATCAAGGCGAAGATGTTCATCGTCACCTATCCGTATATTGTCCTCGACGGGAAAGGGAAGGTCCACGGAAAGGTCTTCGATGTCGACGAGGCGACCATGAAGGAATATGATGATATCGAGGGCCTGGGTCATGGATGGTACGAGCGTAGGAAGGCCATGGCCAGCTACGACGACCGGACCGAGGAAGAGGTCTGGGTGTACTGTTTCTCACAGCAAAAGGGCGGCGAGGTCAAAGATAACGGCCAGTTCGAGGACTGGTTTGAGAAAGAGAAATATCCGGTCCCGAAGGACAAAGGAGCGACCCAGGGATGACCCTTGAGGCAAGGACGAGACAGGAGCGCATCAAGGCCTTGCTGGACGCGTTCAGGAAGGCCCATGACGCACTCATGCTCGACAACAAGCGCAAGCTCGAGATCCTGGTCAAGGAGGATGTCGGGTCGTACTTCACAATAGCCGAGGCCAAGGAGCTGTTCAGGGTCTCGGTGAGCGACATCTTCCTTTGGGCCCCGGACGATGTGATGGGATGCCTGGCCCGGTATATCGTGGCCCGGTGCTACAAGGCCCCCTACAGGCCGGAGCTCTGGGATAGGGTCAAAGCCTACCTTTCCGAGAAGGACGTCGTGGACAAGGGCCAGAAGGCTTTCCTCAAGAAGCGGTCCCGTGTCCTGCCGACATCCAAGGGAAGGCACCACGACCTGACCGAGGCCTTCAAGCGCGTCAAGGCCGAATATTTCTCAGGCCCCGATTGCGCGGAGCTCGGCCTCGAGGGGCCCGATAGGCCCGCCGTGGTCTGGTCGAAGCAGAGGAGTCATTGCAGGTTCGGCTACTGGATGGAGGGCTACAACGTCATAGTCATCAACAGGATATTGGACAGCCCACAGGTGCCCGAGAGGGTCATCGATTATGTGCTGTACCACGAGGTCCTGCACAAGAAGCACGGGGCCATCAACCTGGCCGGCGCAAGGGAGAGCCACCACCAGGTCTTCAACCTTGACGAGAGGCGCTTCGAGGGCCATAAGGAGGCCGAGGCCATCCTGCAAAAGATATATAAAACACGAGGACGATGCTTAATGTGACCTTTGCGACCTGAGGCCAGCCTCAGGCGGTGAAGATTTTGGGTATTTTTGCCGTTAAGGACGCATCAGACTATGGACCGGCACCCAGGGACGAGCCGATGGCCTACCCCGGGCTCCGTACCGAGTTCTCGTATTTGCTCCATGACAAGAAGGTCTACGAGCTCCGCGTGTTCGGCAAGGTCTGGGAATCCCAGCTGTCCTGGGGTGACAAGACGAGGGTTCTGCAGGAGGTCCTGGCGGAGCTAGGGATGCCGCCGCTGCAGGAGTGGTACTGCATCCTGGCCTACGGGTCCAATGCCTGCCCGGCGCAGCTCATCCATCCCGAGAAGGGGTTCGAGACCGCCGTGGTCGTGAAGACGCGGCTGTTCGATGTGCTGCCGGTCTATGCGGGATACGTCACCAAGAACGGCAAGGGCTACATACCGGCGACGCTGGCCAGGGCCAAGGGCCAGGAGGTCGAGACCTTCGTGACCTTGTTGAGGAAGGACGACCTCGAGAAGATGGACAAGTCCGAAGGGCGGCCCCAGGTCTACCAGCTGGTCGAGGTCCATGAGGGGAAGCTGTTCCTGGAGAACGGCAAGGAGATCAAGCCTATCTACGCCTATGTGACGACGGACACGAAGGGGCTATACCTCCACGAGGGCCAGGTGATCCCCATGCACGAGGTCCCGCAGTCAAAGGTCCATGAATGGCTGAAGAAGGAGAAGCTCTCACATTCGGAGACCAGCAAATGGCTGGCGGTGACGCATGTCGCAGGACCGCCGCCGAAGACCTTTGAGCAGATGTTCTAGGAGATTGTCTGGTCCGGCAGGCCCGGCGGCTCCTCGGGCGGTGTCTCCTGCTGGGTCTCGTAGGACATCGCTGGGTGGAATGTCCCCGGCGCGTAGGGCGATTTTATCTGGTCGAGCAGGTTCGCGATCTCCTCACCGTGCTGTGAGGTGGCCTGCCTCCCCGGGGCCAGTACGAGCAGGATGCCGTTGATGGGTGCGCCCTTCTTTGGCCTGTGGGCGAGGCCTAGCAGGTGGAGGTTCATGTAAGGCTCCGGGTTCGCCGGGTTCGTGATGGAGTAGACGAACAGGACGTCCTTCTCGTTGAAGCGGTAGTCGATGGTCAGCGGGGGCATGTTCTTCTTCTCGAAGACGAGCTTCTTGGAGTTGAACAGGTTGAAGATGTCGTTGATGAGGCCGTTGACAACGGTCTTCTCGTCGGTACCCTGGGTGACGGTCATGAGGCGCTCGACGCCGACGAGCCTCTTGCTGAAGAGGCCCTGGCTCTTCTGGGACCAGTTGGAGGATGGCATGTTGGAAATACCTTCTGAATACGGCAAGTCGTTCTAGAATGATAAGGATTATGGCCCAGGGTCTCGAAGAGGTTATCGCTTTGCTTTTATTTCCTCCGGTCGTTCCTTCTTCCCTGAATAGCCCGCGCAATCGCATTCATGTCGAATGTCAAGACCCTGTTCTGCCGGCAGAATTCTAGGCATTCCTTCGAAAAGCCGGCCTTGGAGAAAATCGCGAAGTGTTCCTTCCGGTCCTTCGGGTCCCATTGAACGAGGCTGGCCTTGGCCATCAATCCCTTCACATCGCCATCCCTTACCGGCTGTGTCTTCCACTTACATTCGACGAAGAGGATATCCCGACCATCTTCCCTCAAGGCTGCCAGATCTATCTCGTTCTCTTTATACCACCATCGACCGATCTTGGATGGGTTGAATGGCAGGTCCCCGGTCCTAGTCATCTCCCATAGGACCTCTTTGCAAATATCCTCGAAGGCGTGACCGACGAAGTCGTTGAAATTGGGCGATATCTTCGTCTTCAAGACCTCCTTGAACTGCCCTTCTTCGATGTAACCCTTATTGGGGAAGATGAACCGGAACCAGAAATTGAAGAAACTATCCTCGATTCGATATATGCCCATCCGTGATCTTTGTGGGTTCTTCTCCGTCACTGGCACTTCCCGTGTGACGATGTGCAGCTCCTCAAGAACGCTGAGGTACTTGGAGACCATGCCTTTGTCCAGGCCCGTCTGCTGGATGATATCATTGAGCTTGGTATTCCCGAAGGAGATCGACCGGATGACGCTGAAATAGTTACGTGGTTGTCTCAGCTCCTCGTTCAGGATGAACTCGACCTCGTGGTACAGGATCCTCTCCTTGTTCAGGATGTTCTCGGAGATGTTCGCCATCGTATCCTTTTTGGCCGAAAATTGCCGCCAATAGGAAGGTATGCCGCCAAGCACCGCGTAGAATTCTACCAACCGTCTAAGGTCGACGCTCGGAAAATATTCGCGCATGTCCTTGAACCGCAAAGGCTGCACGAGGAGCTGCCCTGTCCTCCGCCCGTATAGCGGGCTCCGATACATCAGGGTCTCACGTTCCATCATGCCAATCGATGAGCCGCATAGTATCAGGAAAATCTTCGATCCCTGGAGGTGTTCGTCCCAGCCTTTTTGGAAAAGGGAGGAAATGGCCTCATTTCCTTCGACAAGGAAAGGGAACTCGTCGATCACGACGATGAGACGTTTCTCAGATTTTTTCTCCAGATACTCGAAAAGAGCGTTCCAGTCCGGCAACCTCAGGAATTTCTCGTTAAAATAATTTCCGAGAGCATGAGAGAGGTCGTCAATCTGTTCCCGGTCCGGGCGACGATCTCCGAGATAATAGACATGAGGCTTGCCTTTGATGAACTGCTTGATGAGCTCGGTCTTGCCCACACGCCTCTTGCCATAGATGACCAGGAGATGTGGATCAGATGATCTGCACATCCTTTCCATGGCATCTAACTCATCTTTCCGGTCGACGAACATGTTGTTTACCTGGGCCTAAATAGACATATTTATCAAAGTATATAAATTTGTCTACTCTAAAGTAGACTACTTATGAGTAGATTAATTTCCACCAAATATCATGTGGCATCCGAGAGGGCTGGAATGTCGGGTGGGATTGGCCGGTCATTCATCGTACAATTCCCGTCTCACCTTGCGGAGTTCCTTGAGCATCTTTCCCTGGGTTATGCCCCTCTTCTTCGCTTGTTGTTGCATTCCGATGATGAGATCGGGTATGATTGGGACATCTTCCCTGAGAAGGTTCCTGGCCGCGACCTTGAGGAAGTCGGATCTTGTTGTATAGAAACCGGCCTTGATGAGGGAATCGATGGCCTTGATATCGGTATTCGAGAAACGGGCGGTTATTGATTCTGTCATGGTAGTACCATGTAATTTTATACGTACCAGAAATATATATAACTTATCCCGCATTAGTGCCTGTTGTAGATTCCCGAAGAGGATTTGTGCCTTTAAAACGAGGTATGTAAAAAATCGCTGATTCGAGTGCCCACTTTTTGGGGTTCGGTCCAATTTTAATGGCATTTCCTTTATTCACAGTATTATATTTCCAATTTCCACATCACCAAAAGGGAGTAGTTCTATAAATCCTATAATAATCTATGTGTATAGAAACATTTATTATTGTTACCTTTAATAATCATTTGAATTATCGGGATGGAATAACTATGCGAATTCGGTGGATTTCAATTCTGATTTTGGGCCTGTTCATCTGTCCGGTCCTATCACCTATCCTTGTCATCGGAGGACCGAACGTGGTCTCATCCACGGCCGTTCGGCCAGATGCATCATCGATGATGATGCCCCTTGCCCGGGGAACCGGCGCAAGGAGCTTCCTGGAGAACACGACCAGGGGGGGCAGCTGGACCGAATATTTCGGGTCCGGCATCAATGCATCATTGAACAGGACGAGGGTCATCGACGGAAAACTGCAACTTGACATCGATCCCACGATATTGACGAAATATACCGGCAACCCGGTCCTCACTCCCTCTCTGGGAAAGTTCGATTCCTCACAGATGAGGATGAATTCGGTCCTTTACGAGAATGGTATCTTCAAGATGTGGTACGCCGGTTTTGATTCTGCCAATTATAGGACAGGATATGCCACGTCCATGGACGGGATTAACTGGACAAAGCAGAACAGTGGCAATCCCGTCCTTGGGCTAGGAGGAGTTGGTACCTGGGACAGTAATCTGGTCGCCGTGGGCGCGGTCATCAATGATGGGGGAACTTATAAGATGTGGTACAGCGGGCAGAATGGTGTGAACACACAGGTCGGCCTGGCCACATCCTCGGACGGGATCACATGGACGAAGTACGCCAACAACCCCGTGATGAAGATCTCAGCAGGAACGTTCTATAGCAATCACATCGGCCCGGGGAGCAGCGTCATCAAGGAAGGCAAGACTTATAAGATGTGGTTCAACGGCAACAATGGAAATGGGAACAATGGAGCGCACATCGGCTATGCCACCTCGACCGATGGGATTGCTTGGACCATTAACGCGAACTCACTGCTTGGTGCTGGTAAGGTCGGGGCCTTCGATTCCACAGCCGTGGGGTATCCGGATGTATGGAAGGCAGGGGACAGGTATTACATGAACTACGCTGGCTGGAATGGCGCTAACTTCCGGCTAGGGGCGGCGGAATCTTCCGATGGGATCAATTGGAAAAGGATGAACAACGGCAATGCAGTAATAAACCTAGGCGGTGGGGGAGCCTGGGACAATACCCACATCCTCGAGAGCTCAGTGGTTAGATTGGGTTATCGCACATATTTATGGTACGGCGGTTGCACGGCGACCTGCAGGATCGGCCTTGCGACCGCGGATTCCTTCTTCACGGAAGGGTTCGCCTTTTCGCAGACCATCAACCTTCCCAAAGATATGAAATGGGACGATGTCTCCATCAAGAAGGCAGAGCCGGCCGGGACATCGGTGAAAATCTCGGTTGTGGACCCGGTCACGAACACCTCGTTCAATGGGTTCGACAATCTGACGACGAGCAGCGTGAACTTGTCCTCAATTGACAGCACTGCACACAAATCGATAAGATTGATAGCGTATCTCAAGGGGACCACTAGCACCACACCGTCCTTGTACATGTGGGGCGTCTGCTGGAGGGAGCAGAACACCTGGCGGGACACCTTCATCGGGTCCAGCAAGGTCAGCTCGATCGATAATGTAAAGACCCGGTTGTGGTCGGACAAGGTCATCCTTGATACGGACCCCTTGTCCTGGACCAGGGACGCGGCCAATCCGGTACTTACGTATGGGACCGCAGGCCAATGGGACGATATCATGGTCTACGACCCGAGCTTCATGTCCAAGGGTGGGACGAACTACCTTTATTATGTTGGAGGAACGGCGCCCACAGAGAAGATTGGTTATGCCTCGGCCCCGGACCTCAAGACCTATACGAAATATGCCAGCAACCCCGTCCTGACCGCCTCCTTGGGCAAGTTCGACAGCATGGGCGTGCGGGACCCTGATGTACAGTATATCGACAGCACCTCAAAGATGTATTACGCGGGTAGGGGCGCCTCGACGGGCATAAACTTCGCTGTCACATCCAACATGAACGCCTGGACGAAGTACGATCCGGGCCCGGGCTTCATCCCGTCCGGTGCAGGATGGGACAAGGGGATGGTCAGGGACCCGTCGGTCATGAGGGTGAACAATACATACTACATGTGGTACGCTGGCAATAGCACGGCGTTCGAGCTCTGGCGGATAGGTCTGGCAAAGTCCTATGACAACGGGTTCTTCTGGACGCGCCCGGCGAACAACGAGGTGCTCGATGTCGGCGCGGGGAACAAGTTCGATGATATGGCCCTCAGGTCCCCGTCCGTCATCTTTGACAAGGACAGGTACCTGATGTTCTATGTTGGCAAGGACGTCACCAACGGCATAGGCAAGATAGGCCTGGCCAACTCAACCGACGGTGTCACCTGGACACGTATGAACAATGGCAATGCCATCATATCGCCCGGTGCGGGATGGGATAGCACGCACATCGTATCCGTGGTCGCTGCCGTCGTCAATGGCAATTACGAGCTATATTATGCCGCGGATGGCGGCACAGGTAACCTGAAGATCGGACACGCGACCTCGGGCCGCTATACCTCGGCCACGGTCGTTTCCAAGGAGATCGTCCTCCCGCCCAATGGCCTGTGGAACGGCGTGTTCATCAACAAGAGCGAGCCCTCGGGCACCTACATCAATGTCTCGGTCCTAAACTCGACAACGGACAACCCGATACCGGGCTTCTCGGCCCTCACATCGGGCCAAATCAACATCTCCACGATCGGGGCCGGCACTAAGATAAAGCTCAAGGCCACAATAGAAGGCGATGGGAAGGCCACACCGACCCTCTTCGACTGGTCGGTCAACTGGACCATCGCGAAGGTCGTGCAGACCAAGGACATTCCCGACAAGACATTCCCTGAGGAAGGGACGGCTTTGAACCTATACGATCTGAGCCAATACTTCACTCACAAGCGGTTCTCGAACAAGACCTTGAACTATAACATTTCCCAGGACTCGGACCCGGTGCACATCAAGGCCTCGATATCGGCCGATAAATACCATATGGACTTCAACGCACCCGTCGTGAACTGGACCGGCGGGGCCCAGTACGTGATCAAGGTCTCGGACGGCTACATGAACCTTTCGTCGAACAAGTTCTGGGTCAATGTCACCAATGTGAACGACCCACCGGTCTGGAGCAAGGTCCCGGACAAGCATATCCAAGAGGACACGCCCGTCAAGAACCTGATAAACCTGGTCAATTATGTGATCGATTCGGACAACCTGCCCAAAGATGAGACCTACTCGGTCTACGATCCAGACCCGACCAATCTCACAGCCACGGTGAACGTAAACAAGAACCTGGATGTCAGCCCGGGGGAGAACTGGACCGGCTCGGTCGTGTTGAAGCTGACCGTGAACGACGGGCAGTACTCGGCCAACACGACGGTCACTATCATCGTCGATCCCGTGGAGGACCAACCGGTCTGGAAGCTTTTCGGTCCGTTCCATTTGACCGAAGACACACCGGAGGTCAGAATCATGAACCTGGAGACCATGGCCAAGGACGCGGAGACACCTTCGAACCTGCTGACCTATTCGGTGGTCGGGACGCCGGACACGGTCCTCGCCGTCATTGGGCCGGACCATTGGCTCAGCCTTTACCCGGCCGCTAACTATACAGGGACCTGCCTGCTCCAGTTCTTCGTCAATGATGGTCACTTCAATGTTTCCCTCTCGGTCCAGGCCATCGTGGACCCTGTGAACGATCCGCCATTCTGGAAGCCGATGCCGGTATTCAACATCTCTGAGGATTCCAAGGCCGTCAACGTCCTCAATCTCGAATCCTGGGTCGTGGACGCGGAGACGCCGGCCTCTGTGTTGATATATTCTGTCGCGAATGTGAGCCCTTCGACGGCCACGGCGTCCATGGATGCGAACCACTATCTGATCATCACACCGGGTCCGGATTTCAATGGGTTCATCTTCGTGAACGTCACGGCCTCGGACGGCAAATTGGTGACCGGGAAGATGATCACCATCTATGTCATTCCGGTCAATGATCCCCCGGTCATCACGAGCACACCGGTCAATAAGGGCCGCGTGACGGAGCCCTATGCGTACCAGGTTTGGGCCTTTGATATCGATGGTGACGTACTGACCTATTCCTTGGATTCGTTCATCAGCGGAATGACGGTAGGGACGAAGACCGGCCTTATCTCGTGGACCCCGACGGACACGCAATCCGGGAGCTTCGAGGTCAAGGTCCGTGTTTCTGACGGTAAAAGCTCGGCGGTCCAGGACTATTACATCGATGTCGCGCCGAAGACCTCCAGCAATAACAACCCACCGGTCATAGTCTCGTCGCCGATCACAGATGCCGTCGTGGGTCTCAGCTATTCGTACAAGGTGGAGGCCAGCGATGCCGACGGGGACCATCTGAGCTTCTCGTTGCTCAAAAAGGAAGCTGGCATGACCATCGATGCGCAGACAGGGCTCCTTTCTTGGTCGCCGCCCGATGGCTCGGTAGGGGCCCACGCCGTGGTCCTGGCCGTGACCGACGGAAAGGCCCAGGTGACCCAGAGCTTCGAGATCGATGTTCACCCGAGGGGGACCTTGATCAACCATCCGCCTGTGATAACATCCACCCCTGGGACCAAGTCCATCGTCGACCAGGCCTACAAATATTATGTCGTGGCCACGGACAGCGACGGGAATACCCTCCATTACTTCCTCGAGCTCTCTGTAAGCGGGATGGTCATGGACAAGAACACGGGCGTCCTCAGCTGGACGCCGACCAGTGGGGACATTGGGGAGCACCAGGTGGTCATCAGGGTCACGGATGGGAAATCGAATGTCTCGCAGGCGTTCAGACTGGCCGTCACCACCGGTAACCATGCCCCGAGCATAGTGTCCACGGCACCGGACAAGGCGACCGTCGGGAAGAGGTACACATATCAGGTCCAAGCCACCGATCTGGACACTGGGGACACCATGGCCTATGGATTGGATAGCGGGCCTCAGGGGATGACGGTGAATCCAACGACAGGCACGATAGATTGGGTCCCGACGACGAAGGACATCGGCAAGAGTACGGTGAAGGTATATGTCTCGGATGGCCTGGTTCGCGTCAACCAATCCTTCGAGGTCACCGTCTCGCCGAAGGCCACGACCACCTCGACCATCGGCCTCTTCTCCATCCTATTGATCGTGGGGATCATCATCGCCATAGTAGTGGTGGCCCTTCTCGTCTCCTTTAGAAAGGGCAAGAGGGATGAGAGGGCGATGCCCGGTGAAGGACCTGTGACCGAAGGGAAGGCCAGGGGATTGACCAGAGAAAAGGGCTATGGGGAGATGGAGGAAAGGATCTCACCGACAACAAGGCCGGTCCCTGGGCCAGGGAAGATGGCCCCGACAGTACAGGTCGTCGAGACCATAGATATCGACAAGTTGGAAGAGGATGAGGCCCCGCCGAAGAAAGAGACGGTGAGGGAGGATATTATCCCATCGGCAATAAAAGATGAAAAAAAGGTCACTCCCAAGGAGGTCTCGAAAGGACCGTCCGAGGGCAGGACTACCAACGACATCCTCGACGACATACTGGGAAAGGTGGATACCGCCCCAAGTAAGCAACAGCAGGAAAAGGTAATCGGCGCATCGGAGATCCCCGTTGCGAGGCCAAAGCCAGCGGAGCAGGGGACCGCTCAGCCCCTTAAACAAAAGAAGGTCGTGTTAAAAAAGAAGGACCCATCCAGCTGAGCGGAAGGCTTTCTCAATGAGAGCCCTTACCAGCCTCTCGATAGGTCCGCCTTTCCTTTCCCTAATCGTTAAAATTGATTCTTTCGATAAGGATTTATTTTTACTCCGGTGGAACGAATAGAAATGTCCCCGAAAAGGAGTTATCAACGATTAATAATGAAATCGCTGTTTATAATCCCCCCATGAGGCACCTATTCAAGTTGCCGACGAGCCTCTTGCTGAAGAGGCCCTGGCTCTTCTGGGACCAGTTGGAGGATGGCATTTGGACCGCTCCTTTCGAAAGAACGTTAGAAACAAGGGATGGGATATATCTTTCGCGGGGACCTGTGCATTGGGTCCTAGGCCTTTCGCCTAGGCCGTTTCTTAGTGTCAATGTCCTCCTTTGCATATGACTTATGGTATGCAATCGCGCCAAGGACCGTGCACACAATGGCGATGAGAATAGCATAAAGCAGGATGCTTACGTTGGACGAGATCTTGATTGGTGGGTTCACGTGCGGTGGTGGTGGCTTGATGTTTCTTTCGACCTTGATTGTCCAGTTGTGGGTCCAGTTCGCCACTGAGCTGGTAACTGTCACCTTGAGCTCGAATTTTCCCTCGTCAGGGAACGATATACTGACGCTAGGGCCGTAGAACGTCATGTTGTCCAAGGTCCATGTATAGTTCAGGGTGTCTCCGCCCGTATCGTTCGCGCGGATCCTAAAGCTGGTATTGGCGCCTGCGATCAGAGTGATGTTATCCGTTGACGGCGACACCTCCAAGATCTCCAATATGTGCTCGACGAAGACGGTCAGGTTCCAGGTTTTGATGATGGTGAGGCCATGGCTCGTTGCTGATGCCTTGATGAGGTGCTCTCCAGCGTTGGCCTTCCCAGGGCTGTAAAAAAGCGTTCCATTGTTCAGTATGACATTCGTCATTTTAGCTATATCCCTACCATCAATCGTCCATTTTATAGCCACAGGGAGGTTGGTTCCCCGGTCCATGGCGAGTGCCTGGAAGGCCTGTGTTTCTCCTGATTTCATTGTGAACGGATCGTTTATCGGTGATAGATCTGTCCAATAGGGCCCGTTCAATATCGTTACATTGGTGTATGTGCTGGCCTTGCGACCCATCGTACCGTTCGCGAAGACGGTAAGTCGATATTTTCCGGTGAGACAATCAGATATGTTATATGTAAAGACGAAATCGCTCTTGACCACGATCTTGTCCTGGAAATATTTGTTTCCCCTAGCGAGATACCACAATTCGGCCCAGACCATACCTCCCTCTTGACCCCGGTCGATGAACCGTCCCGTAGCATTTAGCCACTGGGAGACCATGGCACCGCTCTGGGGCGAATCGATGATGACAGAAATTCGGTCATGATGAACCGTGATGTTCGTGCTCATTGAATTGTCCGACCAGTTCCTGTCCGTTGGGGATGGGCGGGCTTCGACGGATATCCTTCGGAAGCCGCAGCACCAAGTGTCGGTCTTCAGAGAAACGCTCAGATGTTTATTCATACCTGTAATCATATTACTCAAGGTACTCGTCCAAATTGTCGTGTCATTTAACCGAATGACAAGATCGACCCGGTCCGTCTCGGCCCATAAATTGCTGACATTAAAGTCAACCACCACTTCATCCCCGGCGAAGATGTCCCGAGGTGTTGCGATAAGGTCAGTGACCTTGATGTCGGGCAATTCGATTTCGAACGTGATGCTCCTTTCGTTATTGTTCCAGTCAGGGTCATCGAGGACCGAGCAGTTGAATGTGAAGCTGTGAACTCCTATGTCTCCAGACCATTGAAAATAAAGGTAGAATATCTGATCATGTGCACTAAGGAAATAGTCTGTCATCCATTGAGTGCTACTGCTATTGGAATATGTCAGATGAACATCAACATTTTCCATCCAAGAAACGTTCAAACCCCGTAGCTTGCAGGTCACGGTCGCGTTCAGGACTAGTCCCTGGAACCGGTGATAAGGACCTTTCGCAGGGTCGATCGTGAGGTTTTCAATTGCCCAATCTCCGTAGACCGTGGGGGATATCGCCTGTACAAATATGTTATTCCCATTAATTCCCTCTCGATCCCCACCGAGATATAGTATCCTATCCTTCATGAAGAGCCCAAGGGACCCGTTCGCTAGAGGGCCCGTGTAATTGGCGAGCGATGGGCCGTCGATGAGCGAGAAGGTCACGAGCCCATAGACCGGTGACGATGCTCCTCCATTGCCATCAAGATAGTCCTGGGTGGCAATCGCAATGAGCCCATCCTGGCCAGTGATTGCTATGCTGCTTTTGTACGCGATCTTATGCTCAGGTGAATCCGTCAACACCGTTCTTCCGACCAATTGCAAATAATCCTTTGTGAAATGATATTGATCGACGTAGTAAGAAAATTGTGTTTGGAACTTATGAACTAGGATAGCCATGACGAGGGTGTAGCTCCCGTTCTCGGTGATATAGGCACTAGAAATATCGTAAATCTCGTCCTTATTTGCGTAATTAATATACGGTCCGCCACTACCTCCGCCTCCGGACAATATCTCGATGTCCGCTGAGCTTCCATTTCTGATTCCATGTATGATTGCAAAGTTCTTATTGAGAGGATTATAGGCAATGCTGTAGAGGTGTTCTTGATGGTACATAGATTGGCCGGCCCCTCCTACGTGCGCCTCATAGACATCATCTCCGGCAACGCGCCAATATATGGTGTATGTTTTTTCGATCGGCCCATCGACGACAGTAGCCATCGCCCGATCAAGACATACGCCGAAGCCAAGGATATCCACGAGGCCAACAGGATGAGTGATGTTGACGACGTTCCCATCATCAGTGATTACCATCATGACAAGGTACCTCGCTGTGACATTGTTCCTAGGCTCTGTCTCGAGGATTCCTATATTAAAACGACCATCTAATAATTTGGAGGCTTTAATGCTCAATAGGATAGAGGGATAATTTGGGCCCGTTGGGTTGCCAATCTCCTTATATGTGATGTTCGCCACCTCAATTGGGGATGTTGGATATATGTTTGGTTCCGAAAGGAAGACCTTACTTCCCACAAGGTAGACTAAATGCGCTTCATCTACCATAGCTGAACCGTTCACACCGCTCTCGGGCAGCATTTCTGTAGATGTCATTTTAACTTTGACTATGGGAAAGGGGACTTGGGATTGAGGTACTAGTGGTATTGTTACGGTCTCTTGTTGACTAACTCCCGATGTTACCGCAATCAGAGATGATGGGGGAATGGTCGAGACTAGGAATAACATTATAAAAAAAAATAGGCAGTATCTCCGTCCTCTTACCATTCTATCACAAAGAATATATTCATTTTGACAGATTTATCCTTTTCGATGTCAGAAACACAAGAATTGTCAATTTTTATTGATATGGAATGAAATGAATTTAATCGGACTATAATAAAAATGAAAACTGATGATAATAATAGACAACGGTATCCATGTCATATCCCTCCAGGCATTTATTAGCTCGAAATATTATCACCCTTGCCAACTCTGGTTCCCCGAAAAGGATTTACATCCAATACCTCATTGTGGCATTGCATGAGCGAGGAGGACCAGCGGAAGGCCATCGACGAAGACTGGGAAGCCCGGCCACAGAGCCCGAAGGCCAAACAGGAGGCCGTCCCGGAGATTCCCCTTAAGGCCAGGGAGCACAAGGCCGGACCGAAAGAGGCCAAAGACCATGCGAAGAAGCGGGGCAGGTCCAAGGCCGGCCCCAAGGTCCCACCCGTCAAGCTCGACCTGTTCCACAACATCCAGTTCATCTATGAGCTCGTCCTCGCGAAGCTCGAGCTCGATTCCATGGGCGTGGAGTACGCTATGGACGAGAACATGAGGTCCTTCACGGCCAAGAAGGTCCCGGACAAGGACTGGGTCCTCCGGAGGTCCGCATACGTCGCCGCCATAGAGGGCGCCGAGTCGGACTACGCCAGGGCCGTCCGCCTGAACAGGACCAAGAGCGTCAATCAGTTCCTGACGCACTGGATATATCCTTACAAGGGCAAGTTCCACCCGCAGATGGTCCGGGCCCTGCTGAATGTAATGAACTTGCAGAGGGGCGAGACGGTACTTGACCCGTTCATCGGCAGCGGCACAACGGCCGTCGAGGCCAAGCTGCTGGGGATAAATTGCATCGGGTTCGACGTCTCCAAGGTCTGCGTCATGGTCTCGAGGGCCAAGACCCAGTCCGTCGATGTCATAGACAAGATCGAGAAGGAGATGGGCGTTGTCCTCGAGTACGCCCGGGGGACGACCCTGTTTACGTTCGAGCAGGCCCCAAAGCCGCTCAAGATGGTCATCAAGGGGGTCCGTGACCTCAAGGCCAGGAACTTCTTCCAGGTCGGGGAGCTTGTCGCGCACAGCGCCGAGAGCCGACGTGGAAGGCACTTCACAGAGGCATTCGTGGAGAACATCGAGAAGATGTCCCAGTCGGTGAAGGACGTCTCGAGGATACTTCAGGAGCTCAATGTCGGCTTCGCATTCTCGGACATCCAGGAGGGGGACGCGAGGAAGCTGCCCCTGGAGGACAATTCCGTCGACGGGATATTGACCTCTCCTCCGTATTCCATTGCCTTGGACTACGTCAAGAACGACGCGCACGCCTTCGAGGCCCTGGGCCTGAAAGAGGAGGATATCAGGGAGGGCTTCATAGGGGTCCGGGGCAAGGTCAAGGAGAAGATCCAGCTCTACAACCAGGACATGGCTAAGGCCTACGAGGAGATGTACAGGGTCCTCAAGCCGGGCCGCCGGTGCACCATCGTCATAGGCAACGCGACCATCGAGGAAAAGGAGCTCCCGACGGTCCAGAACTGTACAGCTGTCTGCACGAGGTTGGGCTTCGAGCTCGAGCACAACGTGGATAAGATCATCTACGGCCTTTACAACGTGATGCAGAAGGAGAACATACTGGTCTTCAGGAAAAAGGGATAGGATAGCCGTTCCGAACCTTTAGAAATTATTTATATATATGATAATAACTAATATTCTCACAGAGAGCATTCCTAACATTGGGCGGCGGAATCAGATGTATTACATTGAAGTACTCGAGGCCTTGCAATCGAAAAAGATTCGTTATCTCATAATCGGCGGTCTCGCGGTGAATCTCTATGGGGTGCCGAGAGTGACCCAGGACATAGACCTGATAATCTCAATGGAGAGGTCGAACATCCTTGCACTGATATCTGTCCTCAAGGACCTGGGCTATGTCCCTCGCCTTCCTGTCGACCCGCAGGACCTTGCCGATCCTGCGAAGGTCGAGGATTGGACGAAGAACAAGAACATGAAAGCCTTCAGCTTCTATCATAGGAAGGACATTTACAAAGTGATCGATATTGTCCTCGTGCATCCCTTGGACTTTGAATCGTCGTTCAAGAATAAAACTGTGAAGCAGGTTAAGGATGTTAAAATATTCCTCGCCTCGATCGATGATCTCATAAAGACGAAAAAGGAGAGCGGACGGCCCCAGGATATGAGCGACATCGAGATGCTGGAGAGGGCCCGCAGGTTCCTGGAGGGAAAGAAATGAAGAAGGGCTTCTCCTATACGCTCGAGGACGAGAAGATATTGGAGTACATGAAGCTCTCGACCGAGGACAAATTGAGATGGCTCGAGGAGATCAACGAGCTCACGGAGCAGGTCCTCAGCCCCGCCGAGAAAGAGATGAGGGCAAAGATGAGGTCCTGTGAGATCTAACAGGATATTTTCTAGAGCATCAGGATGGCCATCTATTTCCTGTCGTCCATCTCCATCTCTTTGAGTGTCTTCCTTTTACGCCCATGGTCGCCGATCTGCTTGATGATCTCCTCTGCTTCCTCGACATCCTCCAGGAAGACGGTCCCGCAGCATGAGCAGAAGGTCGCGTCCGGGGTCACCTCGGAGGCGCATATCATGCACTCGAACCCCGCCTCCTCCTCGCCCTCTTCGTAATCGGCCCCGCAGTGCGGGCACTTGACGGCGTCCTTGGGCACCTGCTCAAGGCATTCGGGACAGTAGTACTTCTCGTCGGGCAATTTGTCCGCCAAGTCGGGCACCGGATTTTAGAAGCGAATCGGAGTAGATTAAGTTTTTCATTGGATTCAGGACGGACCCTGGGCCTTCGGGTTCAGCATGCTCTGACAGTAGGGGCATTTCCCGGTCTCCCCTGCAAGGACCAGCTGCTCCACCGGGCCGCCGCAGTTCGGGCAGCTGATGAGCGCCTTGCCTTCCATCCCCTGGGGATTGAAGAACTCGTCCGTTGCGCGGTCTATGAAGCCCGTCAGGATGCCCAGCCTCACGCATTTGAGTATCCTCCGCTCGGTCTCGTACTCGCTCAGGGCCAGCTTCTTGGCCAGGGCCTGGATCTTTATCCGGCGGTAGGCCTTGAGGAAGCCGGCGAGCTTCTCGTAGTCCTTCCGCTCCTTCTCGGCCTTCATGCCCCAGAGGAGCATCAGGGCACCTATGACGAAGAAGGCCGGCGAGCAGATGCCCATGAAGACATCGAAGAAGTATTTGTCCTCAGGAATGTTGTAATGGGGGACGCTCGCTGCGACGAGCAATATACCGAATAGGATGAAGCCTATGCCGATCCACTTGTAGGTCGCGTCCCGGATGTTGAACAGGAAGCTCATTTGCTCACCGCCTCGGTGAAGTATATGACCCCGCCACAGAACGGGCACTTCTGGCTACCGCCCCGTATGACCTGTACATTGATGCTCGGGTTCGTACAATAGGGGCAACGGGTCACGGTCTGGACATCCTCAGGCCTCAGCCTCATGACGAACTCCTTCCCGTCGGGCGTCACTTGACCGTCCAGCAGCTGGAACCGTATTATGTCGTCGATGATCTTCCGGACACGGTCCTCGGGCAGGTTCATCTTTCGCGCGAGTATGAGGAACGATATCTGACGATAGGTCACAAGGTAGTCCGCGATGTCCAACAGCTGGTCCTTGTACTTCTCATGGACGAAGGCCTTCCAGACGAGCACGGCCCCGATGAGCAGCAGTGGAAGATAGAAGATGACCCCGCAGCCCATGGTCAGTATGAGGTCGAACTGGGGGGTTATCGAGATTAGGGCCCCGAGGATTATGACGCCAAGCAGCAGGAGGACGAACCCGATAGTCTTCATGGTACCGGACTTCGCCGAGAAGAAAAGGAACTTGATGGTGATGTTCTTCCTCTGCGACGGGACGGACGGTTGGGGTTGCGGAGGCGCATATTGTTGTTGTGGTGGATAGGGCGATGGCGGATAGTACGGTTCCGGCGGGGCCGGTCCGACCATGGGCTGGTAGGGGTACTGTGCCATGGGTCCCAGCGGATAGGCCTGTGGGTAACCGGGCTGCGGCCCATACATGGGTTGCGGCGGAGGGGCCGCCGGCGCCTGGAAATGCCCTCTCGGGTCGCTTTGGCAATAAGGGCAGGCCGACGGTTGGAAGCTGGACACCCACATACCGACGGGCGCGCCGCAGTTGGCGCATTTCTCGACGAAGGTCATGTTCTGTTGGCTGCCCAATACCGCGAACTGCTTCGAGCCCCGGTCGAAGTGGCCCTGGATGAAGTTCTCGCTTATGGCCGCCACGATCCTCTCCTCGGCCTCGGGCTCTGTCCAATTGAAGTCCCTGGCGACCTCGGACAATGAGCAGCGTTGCTTCCCATGGAGATATGATGCCAGATGGGCGTAGACCGCATCTTGCCGGGCGAGCTTGGACGCGAAGTAGAGGAATATCAGGGCCGGTACGAGGCCGACGGTGGAACAGATGGCAAGGGTCTGGAGGCCATTGGAGTAGTCCCCACTCTCGAAGGAAAGGTCAGCTGAGAATATCCCAATGAAGAACAGAATAAGGAAGACCGCGGCGATGAGGCCATGGCCTTCCTTACCGATGCCGAGGACCTTTGACACGATAACACTCCAGATACTGGTATGATATTATCATGGTAGGAATTAAACCTAGTCGTTCCCTTTATCGCCAATGGATCCCCGGATATCCCAGAAAGGGGGAAAAATAGGTCGACCTTCTCCCAAGAGCTCCTCCTGTTTCGTGAAGAAAAATTAGATGGGTTGGTGACATTTTCCAATTAATCCCAATACTGTTCTATTCAGTAAATTATATATATTGTACAGAGAATTAGAATCTTGGGTATCAGTCCTCCGCCCCGATGCACTTTACTTAGCGAGCGTCATCGAGGCGCATTGAAAGGTCGGTGGGGCAAATGAGGAACATGAAGATGCTTCGTGTCTTTTCTGCGATCGTCCTGGCGACATTGTTCGTCCTTCCATCGGCCCTGGCCTTTGGCACGAGCGACATGGAGCCGAAGGTCAAGGTCCTCGTCTGGACGGACGCCCCGGGCTCTGTCAAGGCCCTGAAGACCGCCGGCGTGGATGTCCTCGAGGAGTACGGCTCCTTCGCGCTTGTGAAGGGCACGAACGAGCAGCTCGCCCACCTCGACGTGATGGAGACGCAGTACAACCTTAACACCGTGGACCTGTTGCAGTACGTCATCGATCACCGCACCGGGGAACCGGCCCTCCCGAAAGGGCTTGCCGTCGATTCTTACGGCGACACCGGCCATTACATAGTGCAGTTCTATGGGCCCATCAGGCAGATCTGGGAGGACGAACTGACGGCCCAGGGCGCCGTTGTCGACCAGTACATCCAGAGCAACGCCTTCATCGTCAAGATGGACATGGCCCTGAAGGACAGGGTCGCTAAGGACCCGAAGGTCCAGTATGTCGGCATCTACCAACCCGCCTACAAGGTCCAGATGGGGCTGCTCAAATTGCAGGGCCAGGTCACGGTCCAGTCGCTCATCTTCAACGATTCGGCCCTGTTCGCCACCCTCAATGAGATATCCCAGTTCGGAGAGATCACATTCCTGTCGACGGTGACCAGCAGGAAGGTCGGCATCATCCTTGATGCCTCGGACATCCCGAGGCTCGCACGCATCGATGCGGTCAAGTGGGTCGAGTTCAAGTTCACAGCGGTGTCCTACACCGCGACCGCCACATGGATACTCCAGTCCGGTGTCTCGGGCAGCACACCGATGTACGACCATGGCATCCACGGCGAGAACCAGACGACCTTCAACTCGGACACGGGTATCTCGGTCTCCCACGAGGCCTTCCGTGACGCGAGCCACTCGGTGCAGTTCTCGGACCCTTCGACCAACACCGCGCCCGACCCGAACCACAGGAAGATCGTGAACTACTGGACCTTCGCGGACAACAGTGACACGGCCAATGTCTGGTACCACGGAACGCACACCAATGGGGTCACTGCTGGCGATGCCACGCCCAACGGCGGCACTTTCAAAGGCATCGCATGGGCCGCGAAGATCTCTTTCGGGGACGTCGGGAACTCGTGGGGCTCGCTCCAGCCGCCTAACGACCTGAACAACCTCTTCATCAAGGGTTTCAACGACGGCGCGAGCGTTGCCTCCAACAGCTGGGGCATGCCCTGGAGCGCCGGCGCCTACGACACCGAGGCCCAGGAAATCGACCAGTTCATGTGGGACCACAAGACCTTCCAGATAAACTTCGCCGCCGGCAACGACGGTTCCGGCGGGCAGACCGTGAGCGCTCCGTCCACGGCCAAGGACGACTTCGCCATAGGGGCCGGGGCGCATGACAACAACGGGGACATGATGGGCTACAGCAGCCGGGGCCCGACCGCGGACGGTAGGCTCAAGCCGGAGGTTTACGTCCCGACGGACGAGATGGGGCCCTGCGGCGACACCTCGTGCGGCGACACGCATTACGCCAGTGCCGGCGGGACCAGCAACGCCTGCCCGACCTCCGCTGGTGCCATGGCCCTGATCAGGCAGTACTACACCGATGGTTTCTATCCGTCCGGCGCGAAGGACGCGCTCCATGCGTTCATCCCGAGCTCGGCCCTTTTGAGGGCCACGGCGGCGAACGGGGCACAGGAGAAGCAGGGCGCGAACGCCCATGACCATCCGTACAACGGCATGCCTTTCCCGAACAACGACCAGGGCTTCGGTTACATGACGCTGCACAAGGCCCAGCCCTTCACGGGGGAGGCCAACAAGCTCTACATCGATGACCACACCAAGGGCCTGAGCACCGGCGAATCGGTCGATTATTATGTCAATATCGTCGACAGCACGACGCCGTTGAAGATCACCCTGGCCTGGACCGACGCACCAGGTCCCACGGGCGGTGGGGCCGAGATCGTGAACAACCTCGACCTGACCGTAGGGGACCCAACGAGCAACACCTACAAGGGCAATGTCTTCAGGACCAGCGGGAGCCCGCACGAGTCGGTGCCGGGCGGGAGCGCCGACGCCAAGAACGTCATCGAGCAGTTCCTTCTGACGGCCCCGCCCAAGGGCGGTTTTTCGGTGAAGGTCACGGCCATGAACGTGCCCAAGGACACACAGCCCTTCGCCATCGTCATAAACGGCAACTTCGTCAGGGACCCGGACCTGGCCATCCTCAAGGCGGAGCTCAAGGTGGACCCCGGGAGCATCCCGAACGAGGGCGACACGCTGCAATTCAACGGGACCGTGCACAACTATGGCGGCCTCGTCACGCAGCTGGTGCCGATGCAGGTCCTGATCGACGGCAATAAGGTCACGGACATTAGCTTCGACTTCAGCACGGCCGACAGGAAGAACTTCTCCTATGTGTGGAAGGCCGTCGTGGGCACCCACAGGTTCGATTTCGTGGTCGACCCCCTGAACCTCATCAAGGAGGCGGACAAGACCAACAACGTGGTGAACACCTCCATTTGGGTCAACGGGCTGCCGCATGCGAACCTGAGCCTGACGCCGGACAAACCATACACAATGGACTATGTCACCGCCAACGCGAGCAAGTCCACCGACGACGGTGTCATACAATTGTACAAATTCGATTTCGGGGACGGATTCAAGGGCCAATGGCAGAAATTGCCGGCGCAGAGCCATCCGTACAAGAACGATGGGATTTACAATGTCACGGCCTGGGTGAAGGACAACATGAGCGTCATCAGCCCCCCGGTCATGCTGTCCATAGTGGTCCTCAACCGGATACCCATCGTCAATGCCACCGCGGCCACGCTCAAGGCCTACACCTACGCGACCATATCGTTCGACGGGACGAGGTCCAAGGACCTCGACGGGACCATCACCTGGAAGTGGGACTTCGGGGACGGGACCACCTCGACGGAGGTCAAGCCGGTCCATAACTGGACCGACAACGGTGAGTACAATGTCACATTGAGGGTCACGGACGATGACAAGGCCACGAACCAGACCACGCTGGTGGTGACCATCCTGGACCAGGCCCCGACGGCCTCATTCACGGCGAACGTGTACCACGGGAACGCCACGACCAAGTTCCTGTTCAACGCGACCGGGAAGGACCGGGATGGCAACATCGTCTATTGGATGTGGAACTTCGGCGACGGGAACACGTCCAGCAAGCAGAACCCGACGCATAGCTACGCCCACAAAGGGGATTACAATGTCAGCTTCTACGCCGTCGACGATGACATGTCCAAGAGCCCGGTCACGAACAGGACCATAACCATAGAGAACCTGCCGCCAATAGCGAACTTCACGGCGAGCACCTACGAGGCCTTGACCCTCGAGAACATCAAGTTCATGGACCTCTCCCAGGACCTGGACGGGAGGATCATCAACCTCAACTGGGACATGGGCGATGGAAGGGTCTTCAAGGATGCCAATGTGAACTACCAGTACAAGGAGAACGGCATTTTCACGGTCAAACTGACGGTCCAGGACAACGACGATGCGATCTCCACCAAGGAGGTCCAGATAAAGATAAAGGACCGGCCGCCTGTGGCCCGGGCGCTATTCAACTCGACGGCCCATGTAGGGGACCTGCTCGTGCTCACGGGCAACCAGAGCACGGACGTGGACGGCAGCATCAGCACATACACATGGACATTCAACGGGACGGAGAAGAAGTACGGCCAGACCATAACCTGGGCCTTCTGGGAGGTCGGTACCCATAACTTCACGCTGACGGTCATGGACAACGACGGGTCCATGAACACCACAACGTTGCAGATAGATATCACGAAGAAGCCGATACCGAACAAGCCGACGATCATCGGGGGGGCGAGCCCGTTCACACTGCTATTGATAGTGATATTGATAGCGTGCGTCGTCGGGGCTGTCATAGGGGCGGCATATTACAGCAGGAAGAAGGAGCGCAGGGCGTCGCCGTCAGTCGGGAAGGTCGCGCAGGTGCCGCTCAGTACCACCATGGACATAGATAGCGCGTCGGCGGGGAGAACGACGACGCCCGAGCCGGGCTTCCAGAGCGCATATCAACACCAGTCCTATGGAAAGGTCGAGGCCTACCCGTTCTACGGCCAGGAGGTCGTGACCGCGTCGCCCAACTACGACTACGGCCCAGGCTACGACGATACGGGCGCCGTCGCCGTAACACCGACGACCAAGAAGGTCGAGGAGGAGCCCCCCACCGAGGTCGAGGAAGAGGAGGAGATCCCGATCAAGCCCATCATAGTAGAGCATGAGGCCGTGGCCACGAGGGTAGCAGAGCCCGTCAAGCCGGAGGAGCCCGAGCCTAGACCGGATGACGCGGCCAAGAAGGCCAAAGAGAAGGAGATCAAGGAGTCCGACGACCTGGACCAGATCCTTTCCATGCTGGACGATACTAAGTGAGGCCTGTCCTGGAGGTCCGGGCAAAATGGGATTCTGGGACTGGCTGTTCGGGAAGAAGAAGGGCCCGGCACCGGCGGTGCTGTTCGATTCCGATGTCAAGAAGTTGGACATCCGGAACGGGGCCTTCGTCTGGCTCCTGAACAAGGAGACCGGGAAGGAGTTCTGCGGCAACTTCGGGATAAAGAAGGTCATCATCGACCTTCCGGATGCGGAGCTGGCGAAGAAGGTCGACACCAGGACCATGGACGGTCTCGTGAGGCTGCCTCTGAGGGACATACTCGAGAACCTCGGGAACAGGCGCGGCTACTTCAAGTTCGTGCACCTCAAGAGGACCATCCACGTGAAGGTCTACGGCGTGCCGAACGGCGATGTTGTCCTGACATTCAGCAGGCCGAGGTTCAAGAAGAGGCTGGGACTAGTAGGGACGGACATCTCTAACGGGAAGGAACCCGAGAAGGAGGAGAGCGAGGCCTAGCCCTGCCCACCGGTGTCCTCGTGCAATATCCTTCCGAGCTCCGTCAGGTCATTGAACTGCTTGTAGACGCCGCCGCTGAGGACGGATAGCTCGATCTTGTCCTTCTTCCTCAGGGCCTTGAACTCGAGCTCATCGTCGACCTGGAGATAGATGACGTCGGGGACGCTGGTGGCGTAGGAATCTATCGAGGACCTGTGCAGGAGCTTGACGGTCTTCGCGCACATGTCCTTGAGGAGCTTGCTGACCTCGTTGTAAAATGCCTCGATCTCCCTCTTCCGCCTGATCTCGTCCTTCTCCTTCTGGAGCCTGGCGTACTCCTCGCCGGTCCTGTAGGTCTCGAGCGCGATACGCCTCATGGACATGTTGACGCCTCTGATTAAGATGGAATTACCTGCACAAGAACTTGACGCTATGGTCCGGACTGGTCGACCGGCCGTTCTGGCGGGCCTGAAAAATTTCCCGAGGCCTAGCGCCTCTTATCGTCGCCCTTGACAACGAGCGCGAACGCGTTGCTGCGGAAGACCTTCTCGATCTTTATGTCCACCTTGTCCCCGACCTTGGTGCCTGGGACGAAGATGACGAAGTTGTCTATCTTGGCAATGCCGTCCCCCTCGGCGGCGATGTCCTCGATCTTCACGTTGTAGGTCTTCCCTTCCATAACGGGTGGCCTCGTACGGGCGAGGCTGGGATTGTTCATATAGGCCATGTACGCACTATCCTTGACAGCCCTGGCCGGGCGGAGCCTATAACCTGTATAGCAGGCCATATCCCCCTCGGAAGGTCTGTCATTCCTTTATATTGTGACCTCGGAATATATATATATTTCGTTAAAAAAGGGCTAAAAACCGTTTAAAAGGGGGTCATACCTGTCGACTGCCTCGTCGGAAGGGGTTGACGTGATGGGGTAAAAGGACGAAAACGATTTATACCCTTAAAATCGGGTGTGTAAACCGTAGGGTTTCTATCCGGTTAGCGAATTCCATCGTTGGCATCCTTCCGGACAGATATTCCTTCAGGAGTTCGATTGCCTCATGGGGAAGACCTTCGATTATCTCAACCTTGGGCGGATTTAGATATCCCAGAGGTCCGTAGGGCAGTCTTTCAGCCTGTTCAATGAAGATATCAGGCAACTGTGGGTTGTCATACCAGTCACGCATAGCCCCACCCTGTGCAGGATCATGGCCCATTAGATAGGCTGTGGCCTGCTTGGAAAGACCCGCCTTCCTGCATGTTGTAGCAACCCAGTGCCTCAGGGCTTTTGCTGTCAGATGAGGAAGGCCCCATTTCTTTGCTAGCTTGTCGAAATACGCGGCTATAATCCTGTTGTCCAGGGTATTGTGAGGCCAGAGTTCCCCTTTTATAGATTGTCTGGGTAATATCAACCAGTCATCCCTGCGTTCAGGTGTTTTTACCATCCATTCCATCATAGTCTCCTGAACATCAGGTGACAGTCTGGCTGCCACAGGAGCATCAGTCTTGAATCCTTCCTTCTGACCGTCAGCAACGATTGCCACAGGCTTCTCCCCTTCATACCTGACGTTTGACCACTTCAGTTTTGAGATATGGGAGGGCCTCCAGCCATGCTGGGCTATCAGAAGCCAGAGTAGGCGCAAATAAGGGTCCTTTTCATGAACCATGGCTTCTGTCCATTTCCTTATGATATCATCGGGAGGGCTTTCCTCTCTTCTTGTTCTGGGAAGCCTGCCCAAGTCCCGTATGGTATCAATGGGCCATGGCAGGTCAAACCCATATGTCCAGACAGATTTAACCATGGAAATCAAGGTTCTCCATGAAGGTTTTGGATGCATGCCCAGAAATTGAAGGATTACTGTTTTTCCCGCCTTTCCCTTCAACTGGTTCCTGCTGTATTTTTTAAGGTCGGTTTCCCTCGCAAATACTCTAAATTTATGAGTATATTCATTCTGGACTGCTGGTTTAAACCTCAGCCTGGTTGTCTGGATGAACCGCTCTATGCCCTTGTCAACATCTACCATCCGGTCCTCTTCCCCGCCACCGCCACCAGTGTCAATGGTTCTGCTGACAAGATTCTCCCCTGCTGTTCCAAGGTGGTCATTTGTCGCCTTGGTTTCATATTTTTCACCCTCCTCTATTTCATGAGGAGTGACAGAAAGTTTTCCTCCTCTCTGCCGTCTCTCAACCATAAGGCGTTCCCCTATTTATTCTCGCATGTTACGTGAAATGTTCTGATATTATTAATCAGATTCTGCCATTGTAACTGAATTCAATCTAGGTTCTCCGTTTTTTCTTCTTTGGTTTATAGGTTTTCATATCTTCCTGAAGTCTGAGTTTCATGTAATACTCAATCCTCTGAAATACATCCTTTCCATCATCTGAGTTCAGGGAGAAATTTGAGATATATCCATAACCATCCTTTCTGATTAGAGGGATGTTGTTGTATGTGGTCTTCATGAGCAATTCAGCACATCTGGCGATAGTTGATCTGCTGGGTGACCTGCCCCCATAAATGTCGTTTGAATGATCCTTGAAATAGCGTTCGAGAGCGTTATTTGATATTCTGGAACCGAAGCAGGCATAAAATGCGAGACATATCTTCGCGATACTCTTAGTTCTCCAACTGGCCCTAGGTTCTGATGTATCTCCTGTAAAGTCAATCCGGGCACAGGCTTGATTGAAATCGATGATTGGTTGAACCATTATTTTTCCCTCCTATTCTTTTAATCGCCCCAAGTATGCATAGGTGTAAGAGATTTTGAAAAATCTCGGATAACGGGATTAAAACGTGGGGATGGGAGTATTTAAAGCCAGGGGACCTTCTCGTAGCAATTCCAGAATCCCGTTATTCTCGGTCACAAGTTCGCCCACGATAGTCAAACCAAGCCCTACTCCATCCGGTTTTTTACTGAAATATGGGTCAAAAATAAACGGTGCATCTGATACAAACGCATTTCCAGAAGTAATAAAAGAAATAATAATTGAAACATAATAATATTGAAGAATCTCAAAAGGTTGGAAAAAAATTGCGAAGGGGCAAGAATTACACATGGAATCTTTATTAATAGAGAAGATTTTTCAATTTTTTCCTAAATGTAAAAATTATAAGATATTATTAAATTCAATGATAAGGAATATTACTAATAAAAGTTATTATAAAATCTATTCAAACAATAACAATATTCGAAAAATTCTGTATTAGATTCAATGATGTTGAAATCATCACCAGTAACAAAATCCGGTTTAGGTAAAATCTTGAATGGCATCGCATATGTCCTTTATACCAATTTAAAATTCATCTGGAAATATATAAAATTCATTAAAATCACCATAAAAAATATTAATATGAAGAAATATATGTGGAATTGATAAAATGAAATCGTATCAATCAATGCAAATAATTATTCTTATACTATTAATTGATTTATCTATTTTAAATAATTTTAATCCTGTTACTGGGAATTTTCCAAGTCCATTAATACAAAATAATCATTCACCAATAAAAATAATTTCAAATTCAAATTTTACAATTGCCAACGGTATTGTTGCCGGAAATGGAACCGTATTAAATCCATACATTTTGGAAAATTGGTCCATTGATGCTTCAATCACTGATGGAATATCAATAATTGGTACAACATCATATTTTATTATTCGGAATTGTCATATTTTTAATGATACTCTGGAAAAACATACTGGTATTGTATTAACAAGAACAATGAATGGTAATTTAAATAATAATACAATAGATAATAATTGGATAGGAATTAATATTGACAAATCAAATAATATCAATTCTCAAAATAATACTATTTTTTCACATATTGGTATTTCAATTACAGATTCAAATAATAATATTTTTAAGAATATATCGATAAAAAGTACTATAAATAATACACACGGTGTTGGATTTGATATTTATAACTCAACTAATGAGATTCTTGAAGAACTCACGATTGAAAAATCAAAAGGAATATACATTAAAATGTCTAAAAATATAACAATAAACCATTCTCAGTTTAATGGATGGCAGAATGATGGAGGTGGCATAACTATTGAGTCATATTCTACAGAAATAGTAATTGATAATAATGTAATTCATAATCATAATTCAGGTATATTTCTAACCAACGAGGTAAGAAATAGCAAAGTTCGTTTTAATAAACTCTATAACAATCACGATGGGTTAATATTATATCATGTAAAAGATTGTAATATAATGGGAAATATTATTCATGATAATATCAACGGATTGATCCTCAAGGTTTCAAAAAATAACACATTATATAATAATACTATTTATAATTCACAATATAATTTTGGTATTGAAACTAGTTATCCAGGTCTTGATAACAATAATATTGCCACAAATAATACTATAAATGGTAAGCCTATATATTTCTGGGTTGGTCAATCAAATAAAACGATACCATTAGATGCTGGTTATGTTGGATTAATTAGTTGCAATAATATAACTGTAAGAAATTTAAATTTAAATCGGAATTATCAAGGAATATTCTTAGAATCAACAGAGAATTCAACTATAACAAATAATACCATTTCAAATAATTTACAAGGCATCGAAGGATATAATTCTAGTTTCTATCTCAATTTAAACTCCATAACAAATAATAATATTAAAGGAATATATGTCTATGAGATATTTAATACGAAAATATCTCGGAATAATATTTCAAATAATAATCTAAATAATCTCAGTCGATGTTTTGTATTCAGTAGCTGTATCGGCATACAAATTGAAGATTCTCATCAGATTAATATTTCAGAAAATAATTTTTCCCATGATGTATCCAATGGAATTTTAAGTGAAGGCATTCAAGATTACGTAATAAATCATAATGTAATTAATGATAGTAATATTGGAATTTACGTATATGCTGCAAATGGAAAAATCAGTGATAATATTATATATAACAATTCATATGGTATGGATTTAAATGGTGGTGTGAACTCGAATATTAATATAGATAATAATACTATTTTTAAAAATAAGAAAGTAGGTTTTCAGTTCTTAAGTTTTAGACAATCAAATATTACCCAAAATATAATTTTCGATAATCCTATAGGCATCATCGCTTCTAACCATGGTTACACTCATATTTTTAATAAGAATATGATATATAATAATGAAATTGGAATTAATTTAAGTGGCAGTCCAAATGTCATTTATGATAATTATTTCAATAATACTCAAGATAATATAGGGTCAAAAAATAATGAATGGTATGTTAATAAAATTTCAGGAAGAAATATTGTCGGTGGACCGTTCTTAGGCGGAAATTATTGGTCAAAATATGTAGGAATTGACCTTGATGGAGATTATATAGGAGATACACAATTACCATTTGGTCCAGGCGACTATCTTCCATTATTAATTGCCCCAGTAATTATCGACTATACTAACGACCTTCCAATGACCGGGAGGAATTTCAGTTTCAATGTTTCTGTCTATATCAAAGTGGGCATAAAAAATGTCAATGTTGAATATTGGATTGATGGTGGTAAGCAATTATTGATGCCAATGACATTAGTTTCTGGAAATAATATTGATGGTAATTATTCGAAAACGATAATAATTCCATCAAATGTTAAAAATCTTCATTATTTCATATCGGCCTTTGATACTCATAATAATAGAAATGTCACATTAGTTAAAAACTTAACAGTAGTTGATATCATTCCTCCAATAATTGAAGACCCTAGTGGAATTCCTAAGACTGGAGATAATTTCACATTTAATTTGACGATTATGGATAATATCGGGATTAAAAATTATACCTTGACGTATTGGTTCGATGATGGAAACAGATATTCATTTAATGAATCTGACATTAATACGGTTATAAAAATCCCGCTTTCTGCACACATATTAAATTATACCATGACGGTCTTTGATAGGTCAAATAATATTGCAAGACGGGAGTATAGTAAGATTGTTCTTGATATTATTCCCCCTCAAATTGATATAGCTACATTAAAACCTCAGACGGGCGAAAATTTCTTTTTTAAATGCTTCGTAACTGATAATTGGGGTGTTGACTGGGTCAATTTGACTTATTGGTATAATGGTTATAAAAAAACGGGCAAGATGCAATTGACTGGCGATATATTTGAATACTTTGTCTCGGTCCCGGTCAATGCCACATTGGTTCAATTTTCAATTGTGGCAATGGACAAATCAGGAAATTTTCAAATTCTTAATAATAGTCTTGCCGTTCTTGATGGAATATCACCATTCATTATAGATCAGAGTAAAGGAAATCCAATAGCCGGACAAAGATATAGCATTCAGGCAAATATTTCGGACAATATTGCTGTAAAAAATGCATATGTGGAATATTGGTTTAGCACGGAGAAAAAGCGATTGGATTTGGAATTTGTGAATGGATTATATATTGGGAACATAATTATCCCAAATGGTGAGAAAAGACTCCATTATATCATTTATGCTGAGGATAGATCTGGGAATAATGCCAGCACTCATGAAAATGATTTAAGCATAATGCCTGGTAGGACATATATTAGCCCTTATCTTATGGGCTTCTTTTTTATAATCCTAATCATTCTGATTATTACAATAGCAATTTTTTATAATCTATCAATGAAAGATAGACAGAAGCCAAATAAAGTAAAAAAAAGGGTAAAGAAAAAAAGAGAATAATGTCTCGACACTCAAGACCGCAAATAATATAATAAAAGCATAGTTTTATTTGCTGGAAAAGAAAGATGCAAACAAAGGGTAAATACCTCTAAAATCAAAGAAAAATGGCCTTCCTGAAGACATGGCAAAGCAACGACAATCTCGAATTAATGGTCGATTCTTGATATTGCTTGCATAACAAGAAAATAAAGAAGGACCCCAGTCTCCCGAGGCCCCGAACAGGAACAGCAGGGGATGAACGATTCACCCTGTTTACATGGCTGATTTTACCCTGCGAAAACGATTTATCGTGACCAAAAACCGGCGATAAAACGGTATCGCAGGTGACCGGATAGCTACTCCTCGCCCATCCCCATTCGGGGCCCAGGACTTCAAACTGGCCCCCCTTCTCTTTTTTATTTTACCCACATTTCTAGCCTATTCGCATTAAAAGCCTCTGAAATCGCTTAGAAACGATTCTAGAGGGTTCCAGAGAGGCTACATCTACCCCCCATCTTGGAATTGGAAATGTAACCAGGCCCAACTCTCTTTTTCTGACAAGCAGTACAGCTAGGCAGGTAACAGAATCTTCTAAGAATACCGGCGTTTCATTTCCTTCTTAACGTAACTTGCTCGTCCTCATTTGGGGCCTCGAGATATTGGAGGCCTATTTCTATTTTTTTCATCTAATATATGGCGGACAATTTTCACATCGGTGAAAAGCAGTACAGCAGTCCATATCTGATTAATCACTCGGATATTGGTCACCAATCAAATTCGAGCATAATGGAGAAGTTTATATTGTCGCTTGTCTATAAGTATAGGTGAAGGGATTCATTTCAACCGGGTGGTGAATAACATAGAAAGGTGGTTTATGAAAAAGATATTTGTGATGACGGTTGTATTCATATTGCTATTTCCCAATATATCTGGAACTATAACTGGCACATCAAAGAAGAATCATATAAATAATTCGATGAATATTCTCGACAATGAGTGGAACAACAAGAAATATTTTTCGAGCAATGTTATAATAAATACTCCAAGATTCAATAAAGGACCTGCAAACTCTCCATGGCCCATGTTCCGTCATGACCTGAACCACACTGGAAAAAGTCAATACGATACTTCAAAGAATAACGGGCAGAAAAAATGGGAATTTACTACTGGGGACTATGTATCATCATCACCCGCGATAGGTCCGGACGACACCATCTATATCGGCTCTTACGATAATAAACTATATGCGCTATATCCCAATGGTACGAAGAAATGGGACTTTGCTACTGAATGGAGTATCGAATCATCGCCTATGATTGGCTCGGACGGTATTATATATATCGGCTCTCGTGATGGTAAACTGTATGCGCTATATCCCAATGGTACAAAGAAATGGGACTATATTACTGGGAATGAGGTGTTATCATCGCCTGCAATAGGTTCAGATGGCAGCATCTATTTCGGATCCTACGATGGTGGACTTTATGCGCTATATCCCAATGGTACGAAGAAATGGAACTTCACTACCGGTGATAGTATTTTTTCATCACCTGCAATAGGATCGGACGGTACCATCTATATCGGCTCCGATGATGACAGAATTATTGCACTATATCCCAATGGTACGAAGAAATGGGACTTTGCTACTGGGACTATTGTCCTTTCATCCCCAGCGATAAATTCGGACGGCACCATCTATATCGGTTCTGGCGAAGGGAAACTCTATGCACTATATCCTAATGGTACGAAGAAATGGGACTATATTACTGGGAATGAGGTGTTATCATCGCCTGCAATAGGATTGGACGGTACCATCTATATCGGCTCTAACGATAATAAATTATATGCGCTATATCCCAATGGTACAAAGAAATGGGACTATATTACTGGGAATGAGGTGTTATCATCGCCTGCAATAGGTTCAGATGGCAGCATCTATTTCGGATCCTACGATGGTGGACTTTATGCGCTATATCCCAATGGTACGAAGAAATGGAACTTCACTACCGGTGATAGTATTTTTTCATCACCTGCAATAGGATCGGACGGTACCATCTATATCGGCTCTTGGGATTGTAGACTATATGCGATAGG
>Ga0315295_10000111_pt1 | contig 67439 bp, 111 predicted proteins | sample YL17G14_0_MG_FD_204453 | JGI IMG/M metagenome (GOLD analysis project Ga0315295, IMG submission 204453) | Sediment microbial communities from Yellowstone Lake, YNP, Wyoming, USA - YL17G14_0 | ecosystem: Environmental > Aquatic > Freshwater > Lake > Sediment | place: USA: Wyoming | collected... | reverse complement strand
CACATTCTTGGACAAGAACTCTATTTCTCTATAAGACAAAGAAGAAGTTATATAATTAATAAAATATTTATCTAATTCAAATTAATTTAAATATTATTTATATAAACTTTTATATATCTTATAGAACATTTTATCTTTGCCAACCTGCTCACTAATATACTTTCTTATATATCTTATAGAACTTTGTATATAAAATAAAAATAAGTTCTATGATTTAGATACATATTTAATATAAAAGTGTAGTGATGGTTTCTGCGAGGCGAACTTCACCCACAAAACCCACATAAAAAACTACGACTTATGCCCTATTTGCCTATCTATATAGAGCCTTATGGCTGGGCAAAAAATCAGGAATTGACCGATTGCGACCAGAAACTTCCGAGCTTTTGTCAAATTTTGTGATTGTCTATCGGAAATTTGCCAATGAAAACAGAACCATCTGGCATTTTTTCCCCGACCTTCAAACGTTTGGGCACTATACCCGCCCCATCTGAAGTCGGAAGTGCATCAAAACCCTCGGCAACCAGTTCATCATCGGATATGCCTTTTGTTTCTGTGCAATTATACCCTTGAAAACTCCTTGCCGACCTTGGTGGCTTCATTCCAAGGGCACCCCAGAGCCTTTCTTTACTGGCTTTGGTATAGTCCTTTTCTGGGTGTTCTTCATAATAACATCTGCCACACAAAGTTTGCCCATCATATTTTTCTATGAAGATTTTTCCGCACTCATCACACTGCATTTGCCAATCACTGTTCTTTTTCTGAACGACTTGAATTATTTTACATCCCTTACAAGAATAGGATGGTCTACTCCCTACAAGCCATCACTGGCATTTTCTGGTTTCAACAGGGGCGGACACTCATAGTCCAAAAAATTAATTGCCTCGGTTTATATTAGGGGCTTCGGAGTATTTAATTCTTTTCATCTCTATAAATCATAGAAAAAGTTATGTATGTTTGCCAGCCGAAATCACTTTTAAAGAGTGCGGTGCAATCTATTTTACGGTAGTGGTTGTTTTTGTGGGTAAAAATTAATTATGCCGTAGGCGACTATGTCAAATATGTAATTGGAGAACTGATTAAAGAAGACGATGTTTGGGTTGTAGTCCGAGACCCCAAACAAGGCATAGTTGAAGTCAAGCAAAGCACAATAATTGAATTCATCCGCTATGACAAAAAACCCGACCTTCTTGGGGGCGGTTCTGAATGAGAATGAAGCCCCAAAAAAATGCTATTATTTTACAAGGCATAGTTGGAAACATCACAGACCACCTGATTATGCAGACCTTAATTAAAGACATCGGGAACGAAGGCGATTTAAAGGCTGTTCTTCAAGAAGACAGCCCAGAATTCAAACGCTACTCTTATTGGGAATTAAAAAATCTAATTCAAAAAACAGACGCTCACCATATAATCCAAAACTATTATCCAAAGGGGCTCAAAGAAGTGACTGTGCGAAGCCGAATGGAAAAACTCAAGAACCAAAGAAAAATCTGGATTGAAAAAACAGAAGCCCACAATGATGCAAAGGTGAGCCTAAACAACAAATACCACAAAATCTACATTCCTGCACTATTGCAAGAAATTAAATTTTTTGAAGCCCTATTGAAAGAGGAAGTGAAAGATAAAAATGACTGAAAAAAAATCTGCGGGGTTAAAAAAAGGAATGAAGATTGCTATTGTCTTTGATGATGGAAGCGGAACAGTCTCAAAGAAAGACGGTGAATTCTTGACAAAAGATAGTGATTTTTTTTATTTGTTAGTTGAAAATGAGCAGCACCTAATCCCCATCTCCCGCATCATCCGAATAAAAATCAAAGATGATGACAAAGATGCCTGCCCATTCAATGAAGACCTGAAGGTGAAAAAATAAACGAAGACGATTTTATTGAAATGCGTAGAAAGGAAATGAATTTGGTTATGATTAAGATTTCTGAAAAAGACAAAATTGCAGCGTTTGATATTTTACTCAATTCCCCCCTTCCCTTGATTGCATACCCAAACGAGTGGTATAGAGTAAGTGAATTAGCTTTGCGTATATTAGATAAAGAAGGAATAGAATACGAGGTGAAAAAATGAGTTTTTCAGGACAAAGAGAAGAAGAAATCATACCCCGACTGCTAAAATATATCGGTGAAAGAGACAAAGTTGCATTTTGCGAGGAATGCGGAAGGCAATTACACCACAATAAAAGTGCTTGGTGTTGCCCAGAACACGGAACCTTGCCGATTTGGAAAGACAACAAACTTATTTGTGCGTTTGGTTACAAAATACCGAAGGTGAAAAAATGACGAAAGGCACCACTATGGTCACAGACCCAAATGGCATAGAATGGATATGGGTATCACACTGGTGCCCAACCTGCTACAACACATACCCAAGAGACGGGCACTGCACGACCTGCCCACGAAAAAGCAAATTAGAAAAATACAGAACGCCCCATTGGAAAATAGTTGGCAAAGACCAAATGTTTGAAAAAGAAGGCGATGAAGATGGCTGAAAAAAAGTTTATCACGACAAGTTTTTGGGCGAGATGCCCGTTCTGTTCAAACCAAGGCACCCAAAGAGACCACCCTTTTAACGAGCCCGATGTTTATTTTTGCGACCATTGCCACAAAACTTTTAAAGTGCTGGAATTGGAAGTTGAACCAGATGAATAAAAAAATAAAATTCAAACGCCCTGATGGAAAGAACGCTTGGAGGCAAAAAGAAAAAAAGGAAAAAGAAAAAAAATGTGCCTTATGCGGAACTAAACACGTAATTTTTTTAACAGGCAGTGGGCAAAAGGCAATCTTAAACGACACGGATTGCACCGAAGCAATCAACGCCTATTGGGGCAAAGGGAAATGGCTATGCAAAGAGTGTGTATTCAAATGATGAACGAAAAAAATATCTGCATAAACTGTAGACGGCAGAAAATATTTGATGGCGAAGGGCAAGATACTCAAAAAGGCTGGGTGTGCTGTTGGAGTTGCTATGTGGCTTCAGGACAGGCGGTCTGAATGGTCAGTATAACCGAATTCAGGTCTTACGCAAAAATCGCAAGCAACGTCTGCGATAATTTCTCTGACGGAATTGCCTCACAAGAAAAACTGCGTGAACTTATAGGGGCAGAATTCAATCTGCTGTCGCCCCCAGCCATAGAAAAACACCTGCAGAATATGGTGATGGGAAGATTTTTCACCGCTTCAATCTCAGGAATGAAAGCAGCACCAATCAACTGGGTTTACCTTGAAAATAAATTGCAGCAGAAAGCCAAAGAACTGGCAGAAAAGGAGGCAGAAAATGTGTAAAAGAGAAAGCATCAAAGAAGAAGAAGAACGGTTAAAAGCTGAAAAACCAGCGAAAGCAGGGCTGCTAATAAAGATTGCAGCGTGGCTGCTCTCAAACCCTTGGTCTATCCTTGTCCTGCTAATCATAATTTTTTCTGGCTTGATATTGATGACCAATATAGAAAACGAAACCGCAGACAAACTGGGTGCCATTTCCATACAACTTGAAACATACAAAGAAATGCTGCGAAGCGACCCGACACCGCAAGACATAGTTGAAATAAAAGCAGGGCTTTACAAGATTGAACTGGATTTGAATGCAATAGAAGAGGGGTTGAAATGACTGACGTGGTAACTGGCTGGAGCTGCCCGAATTGCAATTACAAAGCATTCATCAGACTTGATGACGGAAGAAAGCAATGTTCAAAGTGCAGAGAAATTTTTGGCGTGCCCGCAGAACGCACAATTCCAGTCAAAGAACCCAAGAGCAGAATAGATTGGTCGCACTATAATATGTTTGCGAAGACAAACAGAGGAAACACAATGAGGTTGAGACACTTTGGAAAATGAAATAGAAACGGAAACAGAAAAAGAATTCAAGACCATCAAGGCTCTTGTTTACTTCCTAATGCAAACAAATGTGCGATGCAGAAATGATGATAAAGTTCTTACTTATGAGGTATTTCAGGAAATTGCAAAACGGAACGGCAAAAAAAGGGTCGATGAAAAATGGATGAAGACAATGTCGGTTTAAAGACCGCTTTTGATATTTTTAACACAGTTCAACAAATGGATGAAACATCCTTAGCTGTTTGGCATAAAGCAATAAGCGATGAACTTTGGAACAGGCAAAAGAAGCGGATTGAGAAAAGCATATTGAAAAAATTAGATAGAGAAGAGGCGGCAACAAGGTGAGCAAATGGACAAAGAAACGCTTGACAAAGAAGCAATGAAACGATACTGCAAATCATACGATGAACTTTGCTGGCGAAGGAAAGCCAACATAAGAGTTTTACTTGCGGTAAAGGGCGGTTAAAAAAGGGTGAAAGCTAATGAGTGAGGGGTTAAAACGAATTTTTAAATCAATTAAAACGCAAAACGGGAAAAGAAAAACAGTTGATAGCATGATTGAAGAAGGCATTTTTCAAATTAAAGAAGACGGGGAAATTTATTTTTCTGACGCTTTTGTGAATATCATTGAAAAGGTTAGGGAAGTTGGAATGACATTTCCCGACTGGCTGACAGATTCCTTTAAAGGCGAAAGGAACTTAAAAAAGGCAATTAAAAAAGGCGTAACCGCAGCATATCTCTGGGCTTATCTCTGCTTCAAATTTAACAAAGAACCAAAGGAAGCAGAGGGATTCGAAATGCTTTACAAAGGTGAAGAAAAAGAAATTCAGGAACGGCTTGAAATGATTATGGCGTTTCACGAAGCAACAAAAGACCAAACAAAAGAGAGGGGGTATAAAAATAATGCTTGATTATTGCTTAACATTAAATTGCAACGAACATTCAATTTTCATAGCTTTTTCAATAGGTTTTTTAATCGGATTTTTTCTTTGGATATTTATGCAAGCAATGAAAGGGTGTGAAAAAAAGGAATGAGCTACACCAAATACAACGATAACGGCACAACTTTTTACTTATGTTGGAATTGCGGCAAAATTCATGTTGAAGAAATAGAAACACAGCAATGCAAGGAAGATTACGATTTCATCAATCGGTGTTTAGATAAAAAGAGAAAATCAATGAAAAAAGAAGCGAACAAAACAAAAAGAGTCGGATAAAATGGTTAAATGTATAAACTGCGGGCATGAAATAAGATACGGTTACCCTGACGACAGCCGAGACGCCAATTTAGGTGAGGGTTGGTATCATTACCGAAGAATAAAATTAGATTATAGCTACATAGGTTATAGAACCCCCGATTGCCAAAAAGACCCCTGCGGATGTGTTTTTCCAGAACCGCCTGTAAAATTTAAAAAAGAAAATAAAAAAAAGGTAAAATAAATGAACAAAGAATTTGATTTTAAAAATGAAGAATTAGAAGAAATTTCCGCGGCTTTTCATAAAGTTTATCAATTAGAAGCTGAAAAGCAAGGTGATAAAAGACACAAAGACAACTACAAAGAATTATCTGAAAATATAAAACAATTTGACAGGGTTCTCGTGCTTCATGTTTTGAAAGCATTAGAGCTTGCTTTTTTGGAACTCGATAAAGAGTATGATGATGAACCAATCCCATTTGATGAAATTTGGGAAGAGTTTAAAGGAAAATTAAAAGAAAATAAGGCGAGCAAAAAGAAGTTGGGGGGGGCTAACTGAAAATGATTGAATACCTTTTGAAAATAACTGTTGCGCCCTTCAAGAGCAACCAACAACAAGAAAACATTTTGGAAAAAATCATGCGAGCAATAAGCGACATGGGTTATGTTGGAAGTTGTGAGGAATTTTATTTTAAAAGAGGAATAAGCAACGCAAACCCAAAATACAAAGTTCCAAAAAAGAAAAAACCCCCGCAAGTTTTTGAAGAGGCTGAGGCGAACAAAAATGAGCATATTTAAATGTGAAAAGTGTGGTTGTGCTGAAAACACCGCATTATGCCGCTATAATTTTAGGGAAAAAGATTCACCTGCTTTATGCTCCGAATGTGACCCCAAAATAGGCAAGTGGCACAACAGTTTTCCAAAAAAGAACTACAAACAGCAAAAAGATTTCAATGAGGGGAAAAGATGAAAAAATTTATTTACCGCATCTGCATCCATTTCGGCTTCAGCACGCCACACCAACTTCGCCTATGGTATCTTCGCATATTCAAGCAAAGTTATGTCGTAAAAATGCGGTTGTCAAGAAAAGGAAAATGCACACAAAGCGGTTGTGCTTTGATTTGCTGTAAGAACTGTCCTTGGCTTGAACACAGAGGGAGATTATTTTTTTGCAAAGACCACGAAAATGCGCCAATGGGCTGCAAAGAATTCCCCATTGACAAAAAAGAACTGGACATACGAAACAAACAACTAAGCCGAGTGGCATTCGGACAATGCGGATTTTACTGGGAGGAAAAAAAATGCGATGCAAGAATTGCGGACACACATTAGCAATGTGGGTTGGCGGTAAAAGGGCTTGGTGGCATCATCCCAACCAATTCATTTGTAAGTTTAAAATAGGCAAAGGAAAACATAAACACATTTGTGGCTGTGCTAAACCCGAACCTGATTTGGGGGATATAAAATGAACAGCAAACTGAACGATTTGCTCTTCCTATTGATTGCCATTCCAAAACTCATCGGCTATTTCATAATAATATTCATTCTGGTCGTGCTTTGGAAATTATCAGAAATCTATATGGTTATGAAACTAATGTTCAATTATTTTTGGAAAGGAGAGACGGGTGAAGAAAATGAAATTTGGTGACTTTGACTGGGGCAAATGGGGACTGATACTCATAATTATAATTGGACTTACAGCAGCACTCTGGACAAACGCAGAACAGAACAGGCAAAAAGATGCCTGCTGTGCGGAATGCTGTATGCAGAATATGACCGCCAATGAATTCTGCGAAAAATATTGCAATGATTACCCGAACATATGTGCAGAAAAGTGTGGTGATGTGAATGGCATATAAAATTGTGTTATTTCACCCTTGGATTTATTTACAGGGCGGTGCGGAGAGAGTTGTCCTTGAAATCTTAAAAAGAAGCAAACATCAAATACAAATCTTCACATTAATTTATGATGAAGAACACACCTTCCAAGAATTCAAAAAGCATAAGGGCAAAATACACGAAATCACAACCAATTTCAAAATGAATAGTTTTGCAAGAAAAGGGTTTGTAGCTGGGCTCAAATTAATTCCCGCTAAAATTCCCTTTAAAATGTTCGGCTTTGACGGGGTAATAATCTCATCAGGCGGAATAGCGGAACTCATAGCCGTAAGAAATCACGACTTACCAATCGGAATTTATTGCCACACGCCATTAAGAATACTGCACGATGAAGCAATACAATCAGACCTAAAAGCGAGGTTCAGGTTCAGAAAATATCTTTACCCTATATTAAGCAGGGCATATGGCTTTTGGGAAAAAATCGCTTGGAGACAACTCTCCCTAATAATGTGCAACAGCGAAAACGTAAAAAAAAGAATTGAAAAAGCACAACTTACCAAACTCCCCATCAATATTATTTACCCCGCAGTAGACCCAAAAAAATATTGTCCAAAAAAGAAAAAACAAAAAATGTTTTTTGTAGCTGGGCGAATATGTTTCCACAAAAGGCAACACTTGGCAGTTGAAGCATTCAAAGAATTCAAAAAAGACAAACGCTTCAAGGGATTTAGACTTGCAATCGCAGGAAATACAAGGGAAGAACACAAAACTTATATTGAAGACCTATACAAATCAACTTTGCGAAGTTTAGGGGAATACCCAACCAACATAAAAATCATAGAAAATCCAACAGACCAAAAAATGATTGAACTATACCAAACGGCAGCAGCCACAATCTTTGTTCCCGTGAATGAGGATTTTGGAATGACCGCCTGTGAAAGTATGGCAACAGGCACGCCAGTAATTTCGGTAAACGAAGGCGGTGCAAAAGAAAGTGTAATAGACGGGAAAACGGGATATTTAGTTGAAGCCAACCCAAAAGCAATAGCCGAAGCAATGAAAAAAATAGCTCTACAAAAAAATAATCCCTTTTATGAAGCGTGTATTAAAAGGGTAGAAGAAAAATTCACTTGGGAAAAATTTATAGAAAAGTTTGATACTGCAATAGATGACTGGCTTGATTGGAGATGAAAAGAATGGGAATAGAAATTAAATTTCGGCAAGCATACGGAAAACTTCTTTGGAAGACTGAGGAAGCGAAAAGACTTGCGACAATTGTGTTCTGGAATTTAACAATCGTTGGAATATATCTCCCTATGATAAGCCACGAACTTGATGGCTTGGGTTTTCATATAAATGGCTGGTTATTGTTCATATTACTCAACGCCTTTTGTTTATTAGCCATTCTCTTATTCGGGCACATCCTTGACAAAACAAAACTATGGCGTGACGATTGGGTTGCGAGGATTTCCAGAAATCCTTTTGAAACTTATAAATTTAGACCAAAAGAAAAATTACTTATAGAAAACCAAATAAAAATCTTTGAAGGCTTATGCGGGGATAAAAAAAAGTTTAATGAGGGAATAACAGAACTGAAAAAATGGATTAGGGATGATTGCGTCAGATGAAAAAAGAAGAATGGGCAACAAGACCCTCCCTGAGAAAAACAAGAGTAAAGGCGTGCCCCTTCTGCAACCTGTTCCTATTTCCATATGACACGGAAGAATTTTATTGCGGGCACTGCAGGTTTCCTGTGCTGAAACCAGTGTGGGTGAGCAGATGAAAAGGCAAATAAATTTTAAGTGGAGGGTTCCGCTTGTTGATGTTAGAGCCAGAAAAAGGTAGCTGGGATATTGAAGCATATGATACCAAAGCAAGATTTGCGAGCTATTGGCATCAAATAAACGAAATCGTCTCACACTATCCGCACAGAGTTCTTGAGGTCGGAATAGGCACTGGGTTTGTTTCCAATTACCTGAAAAAATATTATTGCCGTTATCTTGAAGTGACGACAGTTGATATTACCGAAAAATATGACCAGCCAGACATATTAACTTCCGTGCTCACAATGGATTTCAAAGAAGACCCTTTTGATTTGGCTCACTATGACTTGGTTTCGTGCTTTCAAGTTTTGGAGCACTTGCCATTTTCTTCATTCCCAGAAGCATTACAAAAGCTGAGAAAAGCGAGCTCACACTATGTGATTGTGTCGCTCCCTGACAGAAGAAAAAAATTAAGGATAAGCCTCCCATTCTTCAGGGAAAAAACTTTCAGGCTGCCATTCAACAGAAAAGAAATGGACAAGGAACACTGCTGGGAGATTGAAGACTTGCAGCAAATAAGAGATATTTTTGCCGAATGCCTATTAGAAATCCTAAAAGAATACCCTATTTATGAAAATGACAACCGTATGTTCATCTGCAAAAGGAGGGATGGCAAATGAGAATAGCTTGGCTGGCAAACACATTCAGTGCAAAAGGCGGGGCGGAACTGACCGATGAGACGATGATAAATGAAGGCGAAAAAAACCACCAAATCATAAAGGTCAGCAGCAGGGACAAAATTCCCGAAGCAGACCTTTACATACTAAGCAACGTGAGCAAGTTCAGCACAGACCAATTGTATGATGCGTATGGCAACGACCACAATTTTATCACCTATTTCCACGATTATGAAATTGCCCTGCGACCAGAACATCCACAAATAATCGGAAATGCAAAACTCAACATTTTCCTTTCCCCCCTGCACAGGGATACGATGATGAAATATGTGAACTGCACAATCCCAAGAAGCCTGTGCATACCAAGCCCAGTGAAATCGGAATTATTCCACGACCTAAAAAATAAAAAAAGGGCTGGGTATCTCTATGTCGGGCACTGCCTGCCACACAAAGGAACAGTGGCACTTGAACAATGGCTTAAAGAGGACGACAAAAGAATTCTAAACCATTTTGGAAATGGGACAATCAACCACGAAAGGGCAATCAATGACAAGCCAATGCCAAATATTTTTATGAATGACATATACAACAAATTCAGCACCTTTGTTTTTTTCCCAATGTGGGACGAACCATTTGGAAGGACTGTGGCTGAAGCATATCTTTGTGGCTGCAAAATGGAAGTCAATACAACCAAAATCGGCTTTTTCAGCTATGATTGGAATTATTCCGACAAGAAAGCGGTAGCCAAACATATGGATGAAGCTCCAGCAAAATTCTGGGCTGCTATCTCCCACTACAAATTGTATGACCTTGCGAAAAAAATCAAAGGGATTTTTAAATGAGATTAAGAGACATCACACTTGCATTTGCTGTTGCCTTAATTATCTTTGCGATTGCTGGGTTCGGTTTCAGGGAAATTCTATATAGGCTTGGCGGGGCAAATGATTTGGATGTCGGAGGCTTCACATTCACGTGGAGTATCTTGGGCGATGCAATACCGACAGTGATTGGGCTCACAGCCCTCGTAATGTTTTATCTTTATCTGGCTCTGGTCTTAATCCTAAAAAGAAAAACGCTTGACCTGCCAATCTTTTTTTTAATTGCCTTTATCCTATTCGCCTCAACATTTATTCCCGCATACCAATTCGGCTTTCAGCAAGCAGTGAAAATAAATCTGGAAGACACAGTGAGAGACTGGTGCTATGACAACAACAAGCTATGCGAGGATACGTGCCATTATTGGAAAACAATCCAGATAATGAAAGAAATTGATGAGAACTATACCCCAAACAGATGACACAACGAAGTCTAAGGGTTCTTTTAAGGCGGAAAACCCGCCTTATTAAAGAGCGTTGAAGTCTTATCCCAGACCCTCGCTGCCAGTTCAACAAAAGTTGAACCATTAATATTACGGCAGACCTTCTATATAAGAATTCCCCTTCCGACGGCTTTGTGTATAAAGTCGTTCTTGTGTAAAAACTCAGAAGGTTGTGTAAAAAGTCATTTGTATAAGCTAATTGCTAAAGCAATTATTGAAAGTCCAAGAGAAGCTAATGCTATTATAACCACCCATTTCGTTAATCTTTGTGTTTCCCATGCAGTTATAATTGCCATTCCATTTCCACTAAGGGTATATATGGCGTCCTCAGTTTTCCCCCTATGCCTCTCCCCCTATGCCTCGGTAAAAAATGGTATGCGAGCATTTTTAATGCTTTCGTGTCTTATATTTATATGATTCCTGAAAGAAAGACGGTATTTGACACTTTCTTAAAGAATCCTGAAAAAAATATTTGTTGTGAGAAAAAAAGTTTAACAAATGAAGCTTCGGTTGAAACTTTTTTTATAAATAGACTTCTCGCGGATTTTGGTTTTCACGATAACAACATAAAAACAAAAGAAAGCATAAAACCAGTACAAATTGCCAAAGGCTCAAAAAGAATTCTTTATCAACCAGACTATCTGATTAAAGTCAAAGGAAAAGTCAAGCTTGTTATTGATGCAAAATCTACTGCCGAAAATATTTTTGATTGGACTGAACAATGTGCACACTACTGTTTGGTGTTGAATAGAAACTCAAAAGAAAATAATGTTGATTACTTCTTATTATCCAACGGATTAAAAACAGCACTATTCAAATGGGATGAAGGAGCGCCAATAATAGAATTGGATTTCCAAGATTTTGCAACCACTAATCCAAAGTATAATATTTTGAGAAAAGCAATTTCTTTTAATGCATTAAGCCAAAGCAAAGGAACAACACAAGAACCTAATCACTTTAAGCTAAAAAGAATTGATAAAGAGGATGCTGAAAAACTGTTTTTATCTTGCCATAAATATATCTGGAAAACAGAAAAAATGTCCCCCGCTCCAGCGTTTATGGAATTCATAAAAATAATATTCCTAAAGCTTTGGAATGACCGCGTAATAAAAGAAAATATTGGCGTTGTGGATACAGACATATACGTTCCTGAAGAACTGAACACTTTTTCAGTAAAATGGCTTGAAGAAAGGGAAAAGGACACTCGAAATCCATTAAGCGATTTGAAATACAAAGAGTTATTGGAGCTAATAGAAGATGAAATAATTAAAGACAACAAAAAAAGAATGTTTGACGAAGAAGATAAAATAAAACTCAAACCAACAACAATCAAAGGGGTAGTAAAAAAACTTGAAAACGTGTACCTTTTTGGAATTGATGAAGACCTTAATGGAAGGCTGTTTGAAAGTTTCTTAAACGCTACAATGAGAGGCGCTGAACTCGGCCAATATTTTACCCCCCGAAGCATAGTTCTTCTAGCAACAAAACTTGCAGGATTAAAAGCAAGCGAAACACACATAGACACGGTTCTTGATGGGAGTTGTGGAACAGGCGGATTCTTAATAGAGGTTTTGACCGAAATGAGAAAGCAGATACGAGAAAACGAAAGTTATTCAACGGAAAAAAAGAAAGAATTAATTGACAAAATTGCAAACGATTCTATTTTTGGAATAGATGCCGCAAGTGAACCAAAACTCGCAAGAATTGCACGAATAAACATGTACTTGTATGGAGATGGTGGAAGCCACATATATTTTGCCGATGGCTTAGACAACGAACTCAAAGTTGACAAAAACGAGCCAGTTGAAATCCAGCTCGAAAGAACAGAACTATCAAAAAGATTCAAAAAAATTGTTGATGACAACAAGGGCTTTGATGTGGTATTAACTAACCCGCCATTTTCAATGTGGTATGAACTTACAAACGAACAAGAAGCAAAAGTCCTAAAACAATACAGCCTAATAAAAGCAAATGGCGCTACAAGCAAGCTTAGAAATCGCCTTAGAGGAAGCGCCCTCTTTATTGAAAGATATTATAACTTGTTAAAACCGACAGGAAAACTAATTTCAGTAATTGATGACACAATCCTTGCTTCAAAAGATTACTCGTTTGTCAGGGATTTCATTAGGGAAAATTTTATAATTCGGGCAATAATCTCTTTACACGGCGATGCGTTTAGAAGGTCTGGCGCAAGAGTAAAAACATCCTTGCTTTATTTAGAAAAAAAAACATCAAGCCATGATAAACAACCAAACGCATTTTATTATCCATCAATAAGGCTTGGTGTTGATGACCTGCCAATGACAACAAGCAAAACAAAAATAGAAGAAGCACGAAAATTAGCAAAAAAAGAAATTGGGGATATAATTGAAAAGTTTTGTGATTTTAAAGAAGGCAAGAAAACAATTTGGAGCGTTCCGCCAGAAAGGCTGAAAGACCGATTAGATTTTAAAAACTGCATTCCTATGCAAGGAAGATTCATAAAATTCTGGCGGGGTAACGGTTTTGATATTGCCAAAGTAAAAGATTTTGCACAACTTAAAGACGAGATAATCGAACCTAAAAATGAACCTGAAAAAGAATTCAAAATACTCGCAATAGGCTATGATGGGCGATGCATAATTGATGAAATAAGAAAAGGAAAAGACATAAATTACAAAAAAATGCGTGTTGTTAGAGATGGCGATTTAGTTTTTTCAAGATACAATGCTTTTCACGGTGCAATTGGTTTTATAACAGATGAATTTGATGGTTGCCTTGCTTCAGGAAGCTATGCTGTTGTCAGATGCAAAAACAGCTATGACTCTTTATATCTGTGGTCTATTCTGCGCTCTGCGGAACTTAGGTCTGAAATATTGTCTTCATCTATTGGTATGGGTCGGCAAACAGTAGAATGGGATAATTTAAAAGAAATTGAATTCCCCCTTTCAAAAGAGGCTGAAAGAAAACAAATTGCAAGCAACCTATTGAAAGCATGGGCAATGGAAAAAGAAGCCTTGGCCGCAATACAAAATGTGAAAGATATCCTAAATGAGAAATATAAAATAGATTCTGATGATTCAAAAACTCGGTTTGAATTTTCCAAGCCGCCAAGATAACTACTTTTTTAGCACTAATTCTATTTGCTTGTTTTTTGGGCTTAGCTCTATTTCATCGCCATCTTTCAAACCAAAAAGCGTTAGTGTATCTTTAGGGAGTAGTATTCCTAAACTGTTGCCTATTTTTCTTATTTTGACTTTCATAAGTAGTTATTACAATAGTAATAACATTTATAAACCCTTTGTGTTATAATATATGTTATAACATTAGTAATAACACAGGGGAAAGGTGGTTTTTGATGGAAAATTTAAGACAAGTAAAAGGTTTGCAGATAGCCCAAACTGCAACAATACAGGAAGGTTATGACGGCTGGGTAGTTCCGAGCCAAACAAGCAACAAGAAATACTATGTTCGCAAAGATGAGGAAAAAACTTGTTCTTGCCCAGATTGCAAGACAAGAGGCGTTAAGTGCAAGCACGCCTTTGCAGTTGAATACTACTTACAAAAGATTACAACAGCCAAAAATGGAAGCATTGCAATTGAACACAAGAGGCTTACTTATTCACAAGCTTGGAAGGCTTACGACAAGAGCCAGCAGGAAGAAAAAGCACAGCTTATGCAATTGTTGAAAGACTTGCTTGAAACGGTTGAAGAGCCTGTTTATAAGTTTGGCAGGCCTACTGCAAGCAGGAAAGACTTGTTGTTTTCTTCGGCTTTGAAAGTTTATTGTCAATTTTCTTTAAGGCGTTTCATGTCGGATTTGAAGCAAGCAAAGGAAAACGAACTTGTTAAGACAACGCCTTGCTTTGCAAGCGTTGGGCACTTCATGCAACAGGAAGAACTCACACCAATACTAAAAGAGTTGATTGCGCTTTCAGCCGCTCCCTTAAAGGCTGTTGAAAGCAAGTTTGCGATTGACAGCACAGGGTTCAGAACAACAAAGTTTAATGATTACTGCGTGCAAAAGCACGATACCAAAAGGAAGCATGAGTTTGTTAAGCTTCATGCGGTCTGTGGAACAAAAACCAACATCATAACGGCTTGCGAAGTAACGCCAAGCTTCGGCGTAGGCACAGGCGACATATCGCTTTTTGCTCCACTTGCAAACGCCACAAAAGAAAACGGTTTTGACATTCAAGAAATGACCGCGGATATGGCTTATTCAAGCAGGGATAACACAAGCCTGATTGAAGAATTTGGCGGAACAGCATTCATTCCATACAAGAAAGACGCTTCAACAAGAAGCAGTAAAGGCCTTACATGGCGAAAAATGTTTCACTACTTCAAATTCAACCAAGAAGAATTCATGCAACACTACCACGCAAGAAGCAACATAGAAACAAGCTTCCACATGATAAAAAGCAAATTCAACGACTTGCTCAAAAGCAAGACCTTTGCGGCGCAGAAAAATGAACTATTGCTGAAAGTGCTATGCCATAACATAGTCTGCGTAATACACGAAAGCAATGAGTTAGGAATAAAAACTTGTTTTCAGTAAATAATGCTATGAACAACGTTGTAATTTTGCTCGGCACACAAAACGCGGGCAAAAGTAAAACCATAAAAACATTTTTTGGGTGGCAGAAAAAAACCAATCCCCATTCAGGAACTACAAAAGATTTCAAAATAATGAACATTGACGGCAGATGCACGCCTGTTTTTGTTGAAACTCATGGCTCGCCTCAAGAACATAATTATTCTTCTACTGATGAGCGGGTTGTATCTGATGTGATGAAAGACATAAAGAGAAGATTAGACAATATCGAAAAAACGACTAAATGGCTTGGATTAGACTCTTTTGTTTTGCTACTTCCCTTTTCTATCATAATGAAAAGGGGCAAATTAAACGAAAGCAGTATCCTAAAACCAATTGAAGAATTGAGAAAAACGCATAATGTCCTAATTGTTCATCTAAAAGGCGGCATTTCAGGTTTTGATAAAGAAGCTGAAAAATTTATCAAAAATAAAATAGAAACAGATGCGACAATAGAAAGCGAAGAAAAATACAAGGAACAAGCAAACAAACTCAAAATAATCCTAAAAAATTTAGTTGTGTAAAAAGTCTGCTCCCTGTGTAAGAAGTCAGCGATTTTCAAGACTTCTTACACAAAGCCCCTTCCGACCCTGTGCCAAAGGGCATATAAAGAAAGAAAAGGTATATAAAGAAGGAATGCCCTATAATAAAGGGTTTCGGGCTCAGTAATTTTTTGGTTGGTTGGATTTGGATGGAAACAGGACAAAAAATACTCGTAGTCTTTAATGACGGTGAAAAAATAAATAGAAAGGAAGGCACCTTCCTTTTACAAGACGATAAATTCTTGCATTTGCGTGTTGGAAAAACCACACACCTACTTCCACTAAATTTAATTATCAGAATGGAGGCATCAGAGTAAACTACCCACGACTAAAGTAGTGGGCATTCCATAGGAGTTGAAACATTATGCACAGCATCATTGGTTTCAAAACCATCATCGGAACGCAAAAGTCCGTTTACAGGGACTTGCCTGTTGGCAAACTGGAAAAAACCAGCAATGGAAAAAGTGCTGGCAAAAATATTTTATACAAACATAAATGAAGACACATTAAAAAGAATAGAAAAAGGCGGTGCCCGCTTTGAACAACCACCTGCATTCAAACACAGACCAGAAGGAATAAGGCTTTACCTTACAGTTGGCAACGATAAAAAATATTATGAGGTTTGAGGGGAAAATGAATGGCGGAACTGGATTTGTTGAAGGTCGGGCTCATTGCAATATTTATTATTGCGGTGATTATCGCAATTTTCCTTTCAAAAAGGAAATCCAAAAGACCGCCAGCCCCAGAAATTTCGCCAACAGGAATTCAAAAAATAATTATTGAAGAAATCCAACGGAGGGAGATAAGTCAATGACAGATGAAAAGCGAGATATAAAGGACATTAGGAGAGAAGTCAAGGAAAGAATGGACAAGTTCTCCAAGCAAAGAGTATCAGTTGATGAACTGATTTCAGAGGACAAAACAGATTTCAAGGAGCTTTTGAAAAACAATGATGAATTGCAGGCAATGTGCAGCGAACTGCTTGAAATCGCAAAGACCTTTGAAGAAGACAACGAAAAGCTGAGAAGATACCTTGAAGTAGACAAAAATGCCTTGGTCGCAAGATACTACAAAGACAAGCTGACCGATGTCGGCATTCTGAAAAAATAGAGGTGAACAATGAATGAAAGTCGTGCCGAGTGCAATCCAGCCACTTTAGGGGCTGGTTAGCGAGGCAACAAAGTGATAAAAATGCAAAGAACAAACGTTGTAGAATTGGTTGCAAGCAAACAGCAAAAGAAACTTTTGCTGGAACTGATGACGCTATCGTCCTGCGTCTGGAATATGGCTAACTATAACTTCAGGCAAGCCATATTCAAAAAGGAAAAAATAAAATCGTTCTACAAACAGCAGCAGGCAATACAAACAAAAGACGATTACCAAAAACTTGGAAGAAGCTATGCCCTTCCAATGCTGCAAAAACACTCATTTTTAGTCAATGCTTTTTTCAGACTCATCAAATCAAAAACCCAAGAAAAAGTCGGGCTGCCAAAATACCTCAAAAACAGGAAAACCAACACAACAATCCCAAGCATACTGCGGATTGATAGCGGACAATATTATTTCAAAAAAGACAAAGTGCACCTGCCACTATCACGCAAGATGAGAAAAGAAACCAGCCTAAAAGGCATAGTGCTGGAATATAAAGGCAAGCCGAGATGGGAAGGAAAGCAAGGACAGGCAGAAATACACTACAACAAGACAAAGAAAAAGTTTTATCTGCACCAGTCGGTTAAGATAAAAGACCCAAAACAAAGGCACGGAAACAAAACACTCGCCATAGACATCGGAATAAAGAGAGGCATAGCGGGCTTTGACAACAAAAAAGCATACCTCTACCCAAGCCAAATAGTCAAAAAATGGAAACAGATAACCAAAAGAATAAAACGCCTGCAAAGAATAGCCAAAACAAGAAACAACCGTTATTCAACAACGCAAATCAATACACTCTACCAAAAAAGATGCCTAATGATGGACGACTATTACAAAAACATCGTGTCTTGGGCAATAAAAGACGCAAACCCAGACAAAATAATAGTCGGTGACGTAAAAGACATACTTGCAAAACCGCAAAAAAATAGAAAAGCAAACCAAATGACACACAACCTCTGGTCGTTTGACCTGCTATACAAAAGACTGGCAAACAAATGCGAGGAAAAAGGAATAGAACTGGCAAAAGTCCCAGAGCCATACACATCACAACTATGCCCCGCCTGTGGCAGCTTTAACAAACCAATAGACAGGGAATATGAATGTGACTGCGGATATAAGCAAGACAGAGACATAAATGGAGCAATAAACATCTACCACCAAAACATTGATGGCAAAGTTTATTTGCATCCTGCGGTGGAGAACCACCGCTTGCTCGTAAGGGGATGTAAATGACGAAAGGATTGCCCCCGAAGCAAGAAGCCCCGCACTTCAGTGCGGGGAGGTTCACCCCAGAAGAGTGGCAAGAATATAATCGCAAGGTCGCAGAAATAAGGCTTGTGGCAAACATAACCTTGGACATAGCGGAGCAACGCTTCTCTGCTATGCTGGCGAATGAACACAAAGCCTATGTTGATGAAGCGACACGCATTGCCACAGAAATGATTGAAAGAGACAGGCTATCATTCAAGCCAACACAGCCAGCCAAGGTCAAAGAAGAAAAGCCAGTGGTTGAGATGACAGTGGAAAACAAAAAAATTCTTATGCAACTGGGGGAAATCCAAAGGTTGAAAGAAAGAGAAAGAGCTATAACTAAGAGGGCTACGGGGGAGCCTGCATATTCCCCGCAAGAAAAAGATTTTGAAACCGAAGAGGAGGAGGATGAAAACTATGCCAGAAGAAGAGAAAGACAAAGAAGAAGACCAGAAGCAGAAAAAGAAACAGAAGAAGAAGAAACAGGCGAAGAAACAGAAGAAGAAATAGATTATGAGAATGAGGGCGAGGAGGAAGGCGTGGCACCAGAGGATGAAGAAAATATACCTGAAGAACCAGAGCCAGATGAAGAATACCAAGTGCCAGAGTTTAAAGAACCTGAAGACAACGAAATGACTTTATCTGGTTTAGAAACCCTTAATGAAACAGGAGATAGGGAAGAAACCAAAGAGGAGCCAGAGGAGCCCGCCAGACCGAGACAAAGACCGAGGATTTTCCCCCCCATCGGTCAGCGTAAAAAACCAAAGGAGATGCCCGACCTATGATTGGAAACCCAAAAGAACTTGAAGAGCTTTTCAAAAAAATAAAAGCCACATCAGATAATGAAATATTGGAAATGACAATCACAAAAGGGCTAAAAAAAGAAATAGAAGCACTTGAAAAACTTGCGGGCATCATAAACACAATCGGTGCCACCGAGTTGATTAAGATTTATATGAAAAAAAAGACAGGAGGTATGTAAATGGGCTTTGCAGAAAAAATCTATTGGGTGCTATTGGCAACAGCAATGTTGCTGCCATTCTTCAATCTCTATCAGTTGCTGATAAATGAATTAAACCCAATAACAACAATCATTATCTGGGAGATTGTAGTCTCAAGCCTCTTCTTTATGGAGTTCTTGAGCAGTGCAATAAAAAGGAATGAAAAATGACACCAGAAGAAAAAAATAGTTTGGCAATAACGCATTTGATTATTGATTACGCCATTTTCCAATGGGTCGTGATAGTCTTGATGATATATAACGTAATACCAGTGACAGATTGGTCGTTTGGTCTGTATATCCTTTTACAGCCAGCGATGTTCCTTGTATGGACATACCTGTGCTGCAAGACGAGTTTCAATATTTGTTGGTGCAAAAAAGTAACGAGGGATTTCGGATATGGACGATGACACAAAATTCAAATACCTGATGTTTGGCACGGTTGGAATTGTCGTGCTATTGGTTCTTTACCTTGGGCTCGGTGCAATCGGCTCTGGATTTTTTTCAATAGATGATGAAAATGCAACAAACCCGCTTGCCGACTGCAACGCCTCGCTCATTAACTGCAGGGCGGAAGTTTCAAGCCTTATCAAGACAAGCACACAACAATCAAACACAATCACAAGCGTAAATGACCAGCTTGTCAAAGCAAAGAATGAAAGGGATAAATCACAGGCAGATTTGAATTCCTGCGATGCCAATTCGCTAAACATAAAAATCACAGCCAACGAATACAATATAAAATTCCTTGATGCAAACACAGCAAGAATGCAATGCGAAAGCAATCTCAACTCAGCCTTAAACTTGAGAACTATTTGCCTAAGCGACCAGAATATCCTGAAAGCCCAACTGAACGATACAAACACAAAGCTAAACGATGCCAACACAGCCATTATAAATTTACAATCAACTTTAGCCGAATGTAATGCTTTGGCATACTCACAAGCACAACTCATACCCATTTTGAATTCAAAAATAACCGACTTAAATGCACAGTTTATCTCCTGCAGCACAGAAAAACAGCAACTCACCTTAGACCTAACGACAACAAAAGAATATTTGTGCAATTTTGACGGGAATTACTGTTGCGATTTAAATAGCTCTTGGATGTGGTGCTGATGGGCGAAGCCCCAATAAAAACCTTCAAGTGCGGAGGCATCGGCTTCTCGGTCTGGGAGAATGAAAACGGCATCAGCATAAAATTTGACGGAAGGACATACAAAGACAAGGACGGCAATTGGCAAAAAACCTATTACCTGAACAGGTCAGATATAGCAAAGCTGAAAGTTGCAGTAGACCAAGTTTTCCAATGGGTTTTCACAGAAAATATTTTCAAAGACAGGTTCAAGGACAAAGAAAACAACACAGACCCAGACTTTTTGCCAGCAAGCGAGGTGTAAAAATGAAATGGGCACTGATAACCGCCATTCTCATCCTTCTGATATTGTCTGGCTGCTTGGAAAGCCAGAATATGTTTGAGGATAGTGGCAGTAACATCCAAAACGAAAACATTTGCACCGAATGGTGTGGAAAAACGAACGATTTGCAGCCTTTTATTCAAGTTTCCTGTGAGAAAGGGCAGTGCCTTTGCAAATGCAAGGTCTATTTTTGGTAAAATTCCTAAAACTCCTTTTTAAATAGAGAAAGATACTTTTAAATATAAGAAAAGCTATATATTATAGCGATTTCTGCCCGTTTGGGTTTAGTTGTGGGGATGATTTGGTTGTCTACTCGCTGGTTAGCGATATTTACGCTTATTCTCTTAATACAACTATCAAACAATGCCTTCGCTTCATCTACCATTGCACAGCTCCCTGCACCAGAACAAATAAAATTCACCGATATATTTTCCTTTTCCTTCAGAAATTATAGCTTCTTCCTTGAAAGCAGCGATTTCAATTTGCAGATAAAGCCAACAATCATCTGGAAAAGCAACGAATATACCCTACAGCAAATAAAAACCGCTTACCCACAAATTAATTTCAAAGACTATATCACCAAAATATATGACGGGCAAAAATACAAATGGGCTCTTGACATAAATTCAATTCCTGCTTTATTGCGAGCCGACCTAAACTACATCAAATTGCACCTTGAAGACGCAAACGGATTGACTTGGGATGATGTAGACCTGAATGCCACTGGAAGAGAAATTTATTTGCGTGGAGATGACCATAATGTTACAATAAATTTCCAAGACCTTTTGGATGCTGGCTTCACATTGCAATTAACTGATAAGCGGACTGTTCTAATTGGAAACATAAAAAATCAAGAAAGCCTATTTTTAGACCCGACAATCATAAGTTTTTTAACAGTGAGTATGGGCGATACAATAGTTGCAACTTGCCAAATGTATGACGATTACGTTGCTGTATTTTGGCAAACTGATGACATAAACAGCAACCATAATGTCGGCTGGTCGTTGAGCACAGATAAAGGCAATACTTGGGCACACGGAAAAGACGTTTTTGATGGAACAACCTTTGGAAGCCGATTATATAATTTAGTGTGCTATTACAATCACACCCAAAAAAAATTAATTGTGTCTGTAAGAGAAGATTCCCCTGCAAATCCTGCTTATGGTGCCGTTAATGAAATAACTTTTTCTTCAAGCCCAACTGAAATGCTGACAAAAAAATGGGAAGACGGGCTTAAACCTTATTCTTGGGTGACAAGCCCTTATTGGCGGTCACAAGTCTCGTCAGATTTAAACAAATCCAACCATTTATGTGCCTTGGTATATAGGGCTGGCGATGCAATGAGCCTAAAATGTGTAGATACAGATTTGAATGTCGTAGTTCAAGGAAATTGGACATCCGAAAGCCTTGGAACAACACCCGCAACATTTGAATTTGCCGATATTTGCCACAGCATAAACAGCGATTTAGGAATAATTCTTTATGCAGGGACAAGCAATGATGTATTTATAGATTTGTTTAAAAACGGGGCTTGGAGTATGAATAATAATATTTCAACAGGCGGATATTACGGGCAAATGAATTGTGTTTTTGCAAATGATGATAGCAACGTCTATATAATGAGAGAAAACTCATCATATCAAACACAAATAAAATATTGTGGCAATCCAACAACAACCGATTGCACAAATTCAGCCAATTGGTCGGCTTGGTCAGAAATAGCATCAGGCTTAACAAATTTTGGATTTCAACTTTCTATGATAATGGCAAGAAGCGGGGACATTTATTTATATGGAAGAGGTAGTTTGGATTCTCCATATTTAGCATACAGAAAAATTTTTTATGATAATAACGCCTCTTGGAGCAGCTTTGCAGCCACAGGTGCTGCTTTGGGTTCAAGCAACCCAAAATGTTGGGTAAAATTACCGCAAGCGAATGCAACAGGAATAACCACAGTTGGATGGGCAAACTATAACGATGTCAATGACACAATAGTTTATTATTGGGATAACGCCCCAGCCCCGACAATACCTATTGATGTCGGTGCAATAGAAATCTGCGATGGAAACTGTGCCTACACAAAAACATTATTCCCCGCAACAGAATTCACTATTAAGGCAACAATCAACCAAGGTGACATCAATGCGAATGACTTTAGCGTTTCTTTTTACCAGACTGCAGACAACAACAACAGCACAACAGATTGGGACAACATAAAACTTCTGCACGTGTCTGGGGCATCTGCAAACGGCTGCACACAATCAGGAAATGTTTATTGCCTGACGGTTAAAAACACAGACTGGACAACAAAATTCTTGGCTGGCTCCGCAGATGTGTGGATAAAAGCACAGAGCAGCACACTTGAAGATTACAATGAAAGTGTCGGGGCTCTGACAATAAACAACAGCACTGGCATCACAAGCGATTGCTCAACAGCCACATACAACGTTATACCAAACAGCATACAAAACGCAATTTACACAGACCAAAGCAAAGCATACATTATCCTGACAAACAACGGGAATGTGCCACTTGATTTGGATGCCAATGGAAGCGATTTTATTTCAGGCATAAACAACATACCAAAAGGAAATCAAAAATTCAATAACACCAACAATTATGGCGGGGCAACAGCAATAACAGGCAGCACACAAATAATCGCAACAAATGTTTTAAGAGGAACATACCCAACAAGCCAAACACACAGCGAATGGTTCTGGCTTGACGTGCCAGACCAACAACCAGCAGGAAACTATGAAACGACACTAATTTTCGGGAGCGTGGCAACTTAATGCTTACCATTTTTAATGGCAAGAATAAAAGCCAAGGAGGTGATATGTAAATGAGAAAAAGTATTTTGGCTATACTTTTTGCAGTGGCAATCATAGCAACACCAGCAGCATTCGCAAGTGATGTAACAATCACTGCAACAGTTGGAAACGAAGCACCAACAGTCGGTGACATACAAATCTGTGATGGGGGGTGTGAATATTCCAATTCACTGCTACCAGCGACAGCATTCACGGTTCAAGTCACAATAACCGACCCAAACGGAGCGGGTGACCTAAACCTAAGTGCAGCGAAACTTCAATGGTATACAACGGCAGACGACAATAGCACGGCAGCAGGCTGGGACGTAAAAATCCTTAGTCCGCCAGCGACAGGAACAAGAGACGGCTGCGTTCAAGCAGGCAACGTATATTGCCTCCAAGTAGATGCAGATGACTGGACAACCAAGTTCCTTGTCGGAGCAGCAGATGTCTATGTCTACATTGAAGACGTTTCAGGCAGTATGGACAGCAATGAAAGTGTTGGAGGCATTGTTGTCGGGCAGACGACAGGATTTGCACCAGATACCACGTCAGGAACATATAGCGGAAGCCCAAACAGCACGAACAATCCGTTTGCGAGCACACAGACAACAAATGCCTATGCGGTTACAACCCACAACGGCAACGTAACATTGGACTTCACAGGAACACAGACAGACCTGACATACCAGACAAACACAATCGGTGACAACAATATATCCTACAACACAGCAAACAACGCAGGTGGAAGCACACCATTCATAGGCGAAGCAGATGTAGTTCAAGCAGCTTTGGTGAGAGATGCAGGTTCAGAAATCAGCAACACATTCAGCCTGTATATGTGGCTTGACATTCCAGCAAGTCAGGCAGCAGGTGCATACACGGGAACACTGACGATAAATAGTGTTGCTTCATAAATGTAAGTGTCTTGCGGGGGAAATAGTGCCTTCGCCAAAAAGCGAGGGTGCTATTCTTTCCGTAAAGAAAGGATGGATGGAGAGTGAGGAAAAAAATGAGAAAAGATAAAGCAATCAGGTTTTTGCTGACATTTATGTTAGCGATAGCCCTGATAGGTTCTGCAAATTCCCTTGTTTGTGTGACGGTGGGGAATGACCAGACTTGGAATGATGCCCAGCTAAAAATAGGAGAAAAGGCATATTTCACTTTAGTCGTCTACAATAACAGTGCAGACGGAAGATTTTGCGACACAGCAAAATATGGGGTATTCCTGACAGTGGAAGGCGACATAGAATTGACGGATATTTTGGATTATGAAATAGACATCACAGAGTTCACATTAAGCAACCAAGAATACAAAAGAGTGCTTATAACAATCACGCCAAAAGTTGAAGGGTATTATGAGCTCAGAGTGACAGCAGCAATGATGCCTGAAGAAAGCGGGGGGACAACAATAAAATATGGCAGTTCAGCAAGAATTAAAGCACATTTTAGCGAAACAGGCGAAGAAAAATTCAGCGAAGTTCCATTTTGGACAGTCAGAAAAGACTGCCCAAACGGTGTTGTCGTAAAGGAAGGCGAAGAATGCCCAAGAGAAGTATGCGATGACGGCAGCTTTGCATATGGAGATGATTATTGCCCAGAGGACAAACCAGCAATCGGGGTCTTTTCTTTCGGACAGTTTTCAATAGGCGGTATGGACGAAGGAACTTCCCTTGGAATAGTCGGCATACTTGCAGTGCTTGGCGTTTGCAGTAGCATAATATATTTCACATACGTGAGAAAACCAAAAATTCAACAAGACGAGCTATATGAAGCACAAAGATATTACTAAATTGTTATTGGGATTGCTCCTATTACTTTCAATTAGCGGAGCATCAGCCATTTACAATGATTTGGGCAACGACAGTTGCTTCACAATCTACACAATCTCAAAAGACAACTTTTGCCCACAAGCGACCTGCGATTTGGAATTACAGTTTGTGAACAACTGCGGAGTCGCAATTACAGATGCGGACTTGGGTGTCTTTGTCAAAAGCACAATCTATGACAAAATACAGCCAAAGAAAGTTTATCGCTGGAACGTCAGTGCTTGGCAAGACATCACGGCAGCACTTGTCCAAAGCTCAGATGCGTCAGGAATTGTTTTAGGCAAACTCGGCTTCACACTCGTGAGAGGCTGGAAAGACGTTTCAATACCACAAGGAACAATCAGATTGAGAGTTGTTTTTACAACAACAGAACCGATTAGCGGAGAAATAATAATTGCTGGAAGAAGCAAATCAAACCAAATTTATGTGAGCGTCCTTGACCCAATATTCAGAAGTGCCTTTTACCCATTTGACATTCCCGCCAACTACACTACTTATTTAACCTCAATCACTGGCGGATATTGTGCGTTCCAAGCAGGAGCCATAGAAGGCTACTGCGACACAAATTACCTAAGCCCAAGCCCAAATGTTTTGAAATGGTGGAACCTGAATGTGATTGACAACTACAACAGCACAATAGTCCAGACCGAATACAACGATGAAACAAGAGAAAGCGTTGATTACACTTACGGCTGGAGCCAAAAAATAAATTTCGTTGATACTGGGGGCTACACAGGAACATACGATGTGAACACTTATATGTTTGATAGTGCTGCGATTACAAACCTCACTATTTATATTTGCAAAGACGGCTATACAACAGGAAATTTTACAACAGACGGGAATTGCTTTTTGGCAAGAACATATACACCTGCCGAAGTCTCGGACACATATGCTTGGCACACATTCAGCTTTGATGCAAACAGAGTAGCCGATAGCAATATGATACAAGTGATTTATTATCAAAGAGATGCCCAAACACAGAAAAAATACGGAATTGGAATGGACACGAGTGTAGTGGCAACAAAAAGCTATAGAAGCAACGACACAGGGACAACTTGGGCACTGGCTTCCAACCCGTATATGGTTGGATTAAAGCACAGGGCTTCTTCAATAAGATACCAATACACAACAGACGGCTCAAATTGGTATGCCGTTCCAGACAACGGTGATTTGACAGCAGTGAGCACGGCAACAAACCAACTGAAAATCAGAAGCTGGCTGAAAAGAGACAGCACGGCATATGATGCGAATGTGGACAGCCTTGACATAAACTACATCAACAATGCACCGCCAAGCACACCAACAATTACACCAGAACCAAACACAGGCTTAAACTGGGCTGTCTTACAATGGGCTGCAAGCATAGATGAAGAAGCCGACACAATACAATACAACCTGAAAGTTGGAACGGCAAGCGGGCTAAAGGACATAGCCGACATAAACACACTGACGACAGATTACAATGTCGGGAACCTAACCAATAATGATTATTATTGGAGCGTGAAAGCCTGCGATGATGCAAACGGATGGTTTGCTTATAAGGCAAATTGCAGCAATTGGTCAAACGAAGATGCCTTCTCAGTGCATTACAACACACCGCCAACAACACCGACCATAATTGCCCAACCAAACGACATCAATTACATCAGGAGCTTTGACTGGCTCACAAGCACAGACGGGGAAGGGCACACAATAAGATACCACATCAACATCGGCACAACCTCAGGCGGGCACGACAAATCAGATGCAAACACTTACAACACAGATTACAACTTTTTCAATCTGGTTTCCACAGGAACATATTATTGGAGGGTCAGAGCCTGCGACAACAATAGCGGAGACTGGAACACGTGCAGCAATTGGTCAAGCGAAGACGGTTTCATTGTAGTTCCAAACCAAGCACCATCCACCCCTGTTTTAATTGACGAGCCAAATGGGTATGTTGGGGATGCACATTTAGAATGGGATGTAAGCATAGACCCAGAAAGCCAGCCGATAACATACAGGGTTAAAGTCGGGACAACTTCAGGAGCAAACGACATAGCGGATGCGAATACAGCAAATCTGGAATACACTACGCCAAGCCTAATGGCAAACTGGTATTATTGGAGCGTGCTTGCCTGTGATGATTGGTTCGCTTGCAGCAACTTTTCTTCAGAAGACACTTTTATAATATCAGAATATCCCGTCAATCACCCACCAAGCACGCCAACATTATCATTGCAGCCAGACAACACAATTATGGTCAGAACTTTTGACTGGACAACAAGCACAGACGATGAAAACGACAGCATACGCTACAATATAACTATAGGCACGAGCTCTGGTGCCAAAGACGTGCTGGACGCAAACACAATGAATTCATATTATATGGATTTCAATGTCGCTGCCCTTAACACTTTCTATTGGAGAGTAAGAGCCTGCGACAACAATAGCGGGGGTTACAATAGCTGCGGTGATTGGTCTTTAACCGATGTTTTCACAGTTTCCCCAATTTACGTGAACCAAGCACCAAGCACACCAACCATTATACCACAACCAGACGATTTCAACCAAATAAGGAGCTTTGACTGGCTCGCAAGCACAGACGCAGAAAACGACACAATAAAATATTTCATCAATGTCGGAACCTATTACAATGGCGACAATAAATTAAATGCAACAACATTCAACACAGATTACAATTCTTGGAATTTGTTTGTCGGGGGAAAATATTACTGGAGAGTGAAAGCCTGCGACAACAATAGCGGAGACTGGCAGCATTGCAGCGACTGGGCAACAGACGATTTCAAATCATACCAAACAGGAATGATAATCATTGAAGGGCAAGTCGGCAATGTAGTGCCAGCCGTTATCGGGCTCACAGCCGTTCCTGAAATGTGGGGCGGGACTGGGCTGGTTTGGCTTAGCTATCTCTGCTATGACCCAAATGGCTCAGATGATTTGAATTATTCTTATGTTGAATTGCAAGGTGCGAACACCGAAATAATAACAGATTTGAACAATGACGGCTGGTTCGTGTCCTTGGATTTAAGCACCCATTTAACACAGAAAGGAATAACGATTGTGACAGCCCATTGTGTAGACAAAAATGCCAATAATGGGGAGGGCAGCACAAGCGTCAGCTATTCACCAGACCATAAAATTGATTTGGATTACGGGGCTGCAACCACTTATAAATTGAAAGTGGACATAAACAGCACAGCCCCGCTTGACACAAAATATATGAGCTATAGCTGCGACAATAACAACTGGAGCGACTGGGAAATTTACAAAAATATTGTTAAAAACTTTTCATTGAGCGAGCAGCCAGCGATAGGGTGCGTTCCACACGGCGAAGGAACCTATTATGTTTATGCCTCATTCAGCGATGGGCTTTACAGCTATGCGACCTTTGACAGCATAGAAGTGGTTGCAGAAGCAGAAACGCAAACACCTTATGTGAACCCAAACGAAAGCACCGAGACCACAACAGCATTATTCAGCCTTGCACCAATCTCAATTGAATGGGGCTTGATTGTCTTGATTGTTATCATCGCCGTGGTTGCCATTTATTATTACAGAAAAGAAAAACAGGTTGGATGGTATAGATGAAAAAAATAATATTGCTGATGGCATTGCTGCTTGTTTTACCCATAGCGATAGGCAGCAGCATTGTTGATTATATGGTTACACCAGAAATCCCGCTTGGACAAGAAATACAAATTTCAGGCATTTACATTGATGACCTCAATCTCAACCAAAACATTTACTGCGAACACAGAATTATTGACGGCAACAATTATGAAGTCTACAGGGCAAGCGACAGCACAACAGATTTGGTCGGAAGGTTCAGCAAAAAAATTGTTGTTTCGGAACCAATCTTCAAAAGGGGCAGCGATTACAATGCGGTCACGACCTGCAAATACACTTCAGTCACCGCACAATTCTCAATCGCACAAAAAGAAGACATCAGCCATTCGCTGCTATGGGAATACAAATATCTCACAGACCCAGCCAATATTTTTCCAATTTTATTCATTATTATCATCTTGGTGCTCTGCATCGGGGTGCCATACACAATATACAGATGGATACACACAAGAGGCGGTCAATAAATGGCTGAAATGAGTGAATTTGTTGAAGCCACAAACGATGCCCTCACAAGCATAGGCAGCTTCGCACAATTCATTGAAAGCATCAGTGGCGGTCTCGGAGGCTTAATAGCCCTGCTAATAGGGCTCGGAATAGTTATTGCACTTGTAATTTTATTCTATAAAGCCATACTTGGCAGAGGAAAGTGAAAAAAATGGCAAAGCAAAAAATTAAATATATAGGAAGTTATATATTAATGAACTTTACAAGGGGTAATTGATTTGATTAAAGATATCCACTGGAATACTGAAAAAAATGGCACTTTCATAAAAGGAAACGCCCCACACAACAAAGGAAAAACAAAAGAAAATTATGAGCCTTTAAAAATAGTAAGCAAAAAACTCAAGAAGGCACGAAAACAAAAAGGTAAAAATTGGTATTTTAAAAATTTTGATTGGACAAACAAAAATAAAAAAATAAGTAAAGCCTTGGCTGGAAAACCAAAAAGCCAAGAGCATATTCAAAAAATAATTTCTAATCCTAATTATATTGAAAGCAGAAAGGAACTTGGCAAAAGAAATGGAACAAAAAAACAAAGGAATGCTGTGAAAAAAAGTGCTTTAAAACACTTTGCCGATGAAGAATGGAAAGAAAAATGGTTTGAAAAATTTTTGGAAGCCAAAACAATACGACCAAGCAAATTTGAAAAAGAAATAATCCAAGAAATCAAAAAGCTCAAACTGCCTTTAAAATATGTTGGTGATGGGTCGGTTTGGATTGGAAAGAAAAATCCTGATTTCATCAATGTAAATGGAGCGAAACAATTGCTTGAAATAGCCAGTAAAACTGAAAAAGATTTCAGATATGGCTCTTGGGAAAAATATAGGCGGGAAAGAGAAACACACTTTGCAAAATTTGGCTACAAAACTTGTTTTTTGTGGCAAGAAGACAAAGATTATACTCACTACCTTACAAATATTGTAAAGGCAGAGAGGAGGTGACAACTATCGCAGACCTAAATTTGGATGGGTTATTCACAGGAATTAACGGTATGTTTGGGATATTCTCAGGCATAATCGGAGGTGTGGAGAACCAATCAGGAAATATAGGACAGCTTGTTGCAATTGCAATAATCCTGACCGCAGTTCTTGGAATTGTGGCTGGATTGTTCATTGTCTTCAAGAAAGCAGTAGGTGGCTGGAACATCTACGGCAAGTAATGCCAACAATCAGATATAGCAGGCTTCGGGCAACTGAAGCCAGATAAGGCACTTACTTAAAAAAAAGCGTGAGAAAAAATGAACGGAAAAGAATGCTTGAAATGCGGGACAATTTCCCTTGGCAGCAATGACTGCCTCGGATGCGGAAGTTCAGAAGTGAAAAAAATATGAACAAAAAATTTTTGATGCTTTTCGCCTTGATTATCTTAGCCTCGCTTGCAATGGCGACCCCAGTTGTTCAAGTAACAGAGCCAAATGGCGGTGAAGTAATACAAATAGGAAGAACTTGGACAACCGAATTTACAATTTCAGATAACACAAACCCACAAACATTAACAGCTAATATTTTTTATAGCACATCTGCAGGCACCAAACAAAATTTAATAGCCAACATAGATTTGTTACACGGTGGATATTGTTCACCCTCTTTCACACAAGAAGATTTGTGGGTGAGGCTCACACAATTCACAGATGGAAATGTCCCGATAGGAGATTATCTAACTTTTGCTTATTGGGCTAATGGTGAAGTTGGCACAGGAAAACTAATGTGGTTCGGTGGAACTTCTGGAGGATACATAGACCATTCAGGATATGTAAATATGTCAAACGGGCAATTAGTAGAAACTGGCGAATTAAATGGGAAATTTGATTTGACAAAGCCCATTTATTTTACATTATATAAGCCAGCGTCTAATACTCCAACACTCGGATTTTATTCATCAAGTGGTGGCAATCCAAACAGTTATTATAATTGGGAATTAAGATGGAATAGCATAATGGGAAAGTTTGATTGGATTAATGACATAAATCACTTTACTTATTTTAACGCACAACTTTCCGTTAGTGGTGGTTGTTTCATTCAAAATGCACAGCCAACAGTAGCGGAATTAGTGGAGTTAGGAGTTAATCCCACAATGACATTTATGTATGACGGGCATTATTGGCTTTTAACAAGGTCTTATTATTCTTGGAGTGGCGGGGGTGCTTGCCCGACAAGATGGGGGCTATATAGATACATCGGGGCTGGAATATGGACGAGAGATATGTCGCTTATAGACACGAATACAAACTTTGGCACAATTGTTAATGTTTGGGAAGTTGGTGCAACAAATAATACAAATAAAACAATAAATTGCAAAGTGATTGATGATATCTTATACTGCTATGGTGTTACAGGAACAGACAATTCAATACAAGGAATTTTTTATGATGAAGACCAAAGCAGATGGTTGGCTGTGCCAGATTTTAATAACGGAATTTCACAAGCAATGATTGATATTTTGAAAGATTTTCCAACAGGATTTAAGTTTATAGATTATCTTGGTGATGACTATTTATTCCAACAAAAAACATCAACAAATCAATATGTCTTATGGGAAAGAGGTATGGCTTTTAACACAGAGACAACAAGAACTTGCAGATATTATTGGGATGTGAATGCAACACCCAACGATTATTATTTGGATGTTGAAGTTATTGGCACAGATACAGCATTAGACAGCAGTAGTGCAACCTTTACAGTCCAAGAAGAATTTGCCCCAGCAGAAGGAGAAAATCCAGCATACGAATTCACTCCAATTTCAGGAGTTTCAGATTATAGTTTCGGAGCAGCAATGAATTTAGAAATGGTTTCAACAGGAGATGTAATTTATAAACTTAAACATATAAGGGCAGGTTATGACCCACTAAACCACTATGTTTTCAATAGCGGTGTTGATGGAAAACAATATTGGGTTTATACAATAAATTGTGAAGGAGAAGATAATTGTGACAACTATCAAGATGGGTTATGGACTTTTAATGCAGGATTAACTCTTTCCGATAACGATGGAAAACCAATTCAAAAAATTTGGGATGAGAACCATTCGGCATTTGGATACAAATTTACCGATAGTGTTTTTTTCAAAGATAACTACACTTATTATAAATTAGTCTACAAAGACCCAATGAGAAGCTGGGATTTAATCAGAAATAACGGCAACTGGATAAATTTGAATGCCCCCCAATCAGCGACATATATAGGGCAAACTTGGGACGGATTTTTGGCAAGCTATGTGAACAACGTTTATAGCAAACTCCTGCTAAAAATACCGACCTTGGCAAGCGATTGCACACCACAGCCAAATTGCAGAGCATACGATTTTCAATTCACGGCATTCTCAGATGTTGAAGGCACGCAACTTCAAGTTTTAAGCGTTGATGAAGACACTGGTGCCGAAAGCTATATCACCACAATAGAATTGACGACAACACCAATACGCTATAAGGCACCAGTTTATGACGATTACCTTGTTTTCAAAACAACACTGGCAAGCGGGGCTGCTTACATCAGGATGAGAGACTACGCCCTGTTGCAAAGGGGGTATTTCAGAGACGCATTGGAAATATTGACAACAGCATACAGCGAATTGCCAGCAAGAAGAAACAACATATACAGCGAATACGGTTCAATCACAGGGGGCTATGCAGCCAAAGTCGTCTATACCGACCACAACATTGGACAAACATTTACGACTGATGTATTTACAGACAGCATAAACACAATAACAATCTGGGGGCACCCTGTAGTATCGCCTGCAACTGGCTATATGACAGCAACATTATATAGAAACGCAGCCAAAACAGAAACAATAGCGACTTCAACCATAGATGTTGCAGGAATTGTCGGATACCACACCCCGCTCACATTTGTCTTTGACACAAGCGGAATAGAAGACAACAACACATATTATATTGAATTCCATAAAGACGGAAACACAATTGATGACGGGTTCAACATAGATTACAATGAAAGCGGAACTATAAGGCTTTACCCAAGAGATTACAAACCACTACAAGGAAATATGTATTACAACGGCTCAATTGAAAATGGCAAAGATATGAGATTTGGGCTGCAAGAAGGCGGTGTCTTCCAATACATAAATGAAGGCGGGGCATTCAGGGCAGTTTCATCAGCATACAACAACCAGAACACACTGCAAGGGCTGGCGAATAAATTGAAAATCATCACCTATATGGACACCTATGCCGATGAAAACAGGGTTATGGTTTGGGAATATGAAATTCCAGAAGAAACAGGCTTCTTGGATTTAGATTATCTTTTGAACGGAGTTATAGACAGGCTTGACCAAAAAAATCCATTCACTGTGTTTGTCACAATGATGCTATGCAATGACGATTTCTGCTTTGAACAAATAAGCAACGACTTTTCAGTAATCCAATATCCAAGCTCAATAGGGGACATTGACCTTGCGATAAGAAATTATGAAGTCAGACTTGGGCATTACCCTTATGGAAGACTAAACCTTGATACCTCAAACCCAGATGCCATTGTCGGCATTGAATTGACGCTGATTAAACCAGCTCAACTGGAAACAAAAACAATTTCACAAATCATCTCAGACCAAACATACCATTACAGAACAGTTTATTACAAAGGTCGTGATTTCAATTGTGCAAGCTGGGGCGACTGCAGCTTTGACTTTTACATAGACGATTGGGTTTGGGCTGAAGCCGTGAACTATGTCTGGGTAGCCACCGCAATACTCACCACAAAAACAACAAATTATGACGATTTCCTGACAAATTCAATAAGAGTTGTGAAGATAGAGCCTTTGAATTATGACAAAGCCCAATTAGTTGAGGCTTTTGCAAGGACACAAACAAACTGGTTATGGTCTTGCAGTTATTGCGGATATAATATTTTTAGTGGTTGTGCTTGGTGTGAAGTGCCAACACCAAATTACAGGAATAGCGAACTTACGAGATGGGCGTTCAAAGTAAGAGATATGTCTGGCGAAGACATAAGAGACGACCTGCTTGTTGAAATGCAAATAAGGGACTGCGGAATATCCTATGACTGCAATTCAACAGGGGCTGAAACAGATTGGGAAGCACTAAGATACAAACCAACAGGCACATCATTTGACAACAGAAGCGGTGAAAACCTCTATATGTTTGAAGATTTCCTGCTTGAAGACAACGGCTCATTGCTTGATGATGGGCATTTTTATAGAATGAGAGTTACCGTTGATGATGTAAGCGGACTGCACCAAGCCCACGTTGAAGTTTACCTAACACAATCGCCACAGCCAAGCAAAGAAATAAAATTCCTTGTAAACAACGCCTACCAATGCGTAGACAGCCCAGAACACACCTGTAACCCGCAACTACAATGCTTTGGCTGCCTACATCTTCCAAATGAAGACAATCTAAAGCAAGACATTTTCTGTATGGGTGTTTATAGCGTCAGCGAAACACAAATTGACACCTTTGAAACAACAATCAGCAACCAATACAGCAACTTCCAAGAAGACGACCCAAACCTACAACAATACATCAGATGGGAAATAGACTGGAAAGATATGATGGAACAAGACCCGCAATTAAGCAGGCAATTAATTGAACAATCATATGACACTCCATTAGAAGACTTAGGCAGCCTGATTTTATATAATTTGAAATGGCTTGGAGCTGATGTCGTATGGAATTCAGTCGGAGAAATGATTGACCTTGGAACTTGGACTGGCTGGGCTCTGAACCCAACAACAGGCATAAGAACAGACTGCAATTTTATGATACCAATAGACCAAGTTGGCGGATGGGTTAGTTATAAAATTGAAGGCATTGAACTTGTGAATAAAGCCAATTACCCTGAACTTGATGGCGTTCCAGCCTCACAATTCTACAAATATTGTGCAGAAAATAACATTTCCCTGCCGCAAGAAAAAACAACAGTATGGATTTATAGCGGAACAAATCTGGTGCAAAAAAAAGAAGTGCCAAGCAGAATGGTAATCTGGGAAGAGCCCACCATTTCAGACCCGAATGCTGACGGCAACAGGTCTATCGGAAATCTCCTACGGTTTGATTTGGTTGAAAAAATGTATTATGCAAACAAAACAAGCAGTATGCAAAGCACAATCCCATTGATGTATAATATAAATTTAGGCGTGCTTGCTGGCGACAATCCAATTTCGGATTTATTTGAAGGAATTGGAGAAGTTATCTTCCCGCAAGACACAGACAATGACGGCACAATAAGTGCCGAAGAAAGAAACAGGGGCTGGGCTGAAGGGTCTGCCAAGATTGCGGGTGTAATATTAAACAATGCCGTATGGTTCATTGTGATACTCGGAAGCATAATGATAATCGCCTTCCTAATCAGGGCAATCAAGGGGGCAAAATCATAACGTGATAGTGATGAGTGATGATGAATGGCTGTAGTTGCGTTGGGTGCGATATTTGGGGGGATAGCGGGGCTTTTTACTTGGATGGGCAACCTGCCATCTTGGGCGAAATACGTTATTTTTCTCGCAGGGCTCGGAATAGATGCGGGCATCATAGCAGGATATACGGGAGGCACGGGTGCATTCGGGACAATCATCAATCTCGCAGCACAAGCAGTTGGAATAAAAGGCTTTTATGTCACATCACCAGAGCTCCTGCTATTCGCATTATTCGTCCCGTTGATGTATTTATTTTTCAAAATGTATCATTAGGTGAAACAAAATGAATGAAAAAGGCGGAGAAGGGATGGATTGGTTCTGGGGTATAATTTTTCTTATCGTAATCCTTTTCTTGCTTTATTTTTTCCTGCCGACAATGCTTGATGCAGCATCGGGCTTCTTAAATGGGGCTCACAACGGAGCAATCGGTGAAGCGACCTCTGGAAGCAGTGGATTTGTTTCTGGCGGAGGCGGAGGCGGTGGCGGTGGCGGTGGCGGTGGCGGAGCGGGATAAAAAATAGGCACAGAAAAGTTAATATATAAGAAAGCATTTAATATTGGCGGATATATAGATAATCGCCCAACGAGGTGAGATAAAATGAAGATAGCATTAATCGGTATAACCTTGCTTCTGCTATGCACATTTGTGCTGGCACAAAACGAAAATCCACTGGTGACACCACAGGCTTCTCCCTACGAATTGCAACAAAGGGCAATACTTGAAACGCTTGGGCAAATTCAAATTGAAATGGCAAACATAAAAACACTTGTCGCAGAGCCAGCGACACCAGAAGACCTCAATAAACTTGACGCTTCCCTGACATTAAAAATTACGAAGGCAGAAAAGACAGCTAATTCAAAAGTTGATGGTGCAACAGTTGTCGTGATTGCCCTGTTCGTAAGCGGGCTCAACTGGGGCTTATTTTTATTACTGAAATCTATGGGGCGGGTCTAATGGAAGACTTCAAAGAAAAAAACAGCAAAAGGATTATTGAGCCCAACATTACAAGGGACAAAATAACGGCAGCCGAGCCAGTTGAACTGGAAGCAGAAAAAGAAATCGTCTATGAAGAAAGCAGCCAATTTGCATTATGCAACGATGAAACAGGAAAATTCATCCAATTCTCAACAAGATTTCCAAGCGAATTAAAAGACCTTTACATTTTTTTCAAAGAGGAAGGCTTAATCAGAGAAGTTATGAAAACCGAATTAAAAGCCGCAGGAGGAAAAATAAATGGCTGATAACCAACCACCACAACCAAGTTACCTGCAAAAAGACAAAAAAGGGGGCTTCTGGGCAAACCTTGGGCTATTCCCAAAAATCATAATGTTTTTTGGGCTCGTCCTGATTGTAACATCGCTAATTTTTGGTCTCAACCTCGGAGACATTCCAGCATTCATCATCAATATGGCTAAAGTCGGGGTTGGAGTATTCCTAATCCTGATTGCATTACAAGGAGCAATGGCTATAATGCAGCCAAAGGCTTTCAGCCCAACAGAAGACTTCAGGACAAAACTAATCAACCACGCCCAAAAAATAAAACCGCCAAACGCATACAATCTCTGGCTAAGAGGCGAAGGCAGAAGGTCAAGAGCATTGTATGGAAAAATACTTGGTGTAGCTTGGGTGCCATACCTGACCAGCGAAGTTGAAAGGGATGAAGAAGGGCACATAATCCATCTGGAAGACAACGAGGGCAAACCAATTCTTGATAAAAAATCAAAACAACCAATCGCAAAAAGAAGAATGATTGCAAGCAAAGACGGAGACACAATCTTTGTCGTCAGAAAAGGATTGCTTGGAAAACCAGAAATCATAAGATGCAACCCAAAATGGCACAGTGAGATAATTGGAGATATTTATATAAATGACTTAGGCTTGGTTCCATTCGGAGAATATTTTTATCCGAGCAAGCAATGGCAAAGCAGCATATTAGAAATCCTCAAGCAGAATGAGATGGAAACAATTTTGACAACATTCACAAACAATCTGGACTTAATTAGCAATGTGACAACACTGAGCATTGCCAGCGAACCCGCATTTAGGAAACTTATGGAAATGAGAAACGAAACCATTATTTCGCCAATGGCTTCAGCATATCCACAACAGCAATATAGGTAATATAAATGTCTAAAAGAAACAAATCATTCAGAGAAATGAGGCAAAGATTAGCTACAGAATGGTGGGCTAACCCTGAAAACAAAGAAAAGATAGAAAAAAGAAACAAAAAAGTTGCAAAAGCAAATCAAAAACAAGCAAAGAACATTAATTGGCATAAATTTGCTGAAGATAGTTGGAAAATTAGAAAAAAGAAATATGGTGAAACAGGACTAAAAAATCCTGAAGAATTTGGAAAAAAAATATCAAAAGCATTAACAGGAAAAAAACAACCAAAAGCAGTTATAGAAAAAAGGGCAAAAGCAATCAAAAAAAACCATTGGGCGAAAAATCCAATTAAAAGAAAAGCAACAGGAAAAAAAATAAGCATAGCATTGACTGGAATTAAACGGTCTGAAAAAACAAAAGAAAAAATCAGACAAGAGAACTTTAAACACCCACGCAGATACTGGCTTGACAAAAAAAGAAGCAAAGACACAAAAGAAAAAATCAGTAAAAATAGAACAGGGCAATGCCTTGGCAAAAATAACCCAGCTTGGAACGATGGCTCTTCCTTTGAACCTTATGGTGCTGAATTTAACAAGCGATTGAAGGAACAGATAAGGGCAAGGGATAAATTCGCTTGCCAACAATGCAGGAAAAAAGAAAAAACGCTTGACTATATCTTAATCTGCCATCACATTGACTATAACAAGAAAAACAATGACCCAACCAACCTAATTTCCCTTTGCAAGACCTGCCATTCACAAACCAACTTTAGCAGAGAAGACCGGACAAAATATTTCCAAGAAAAACTTACAGGTGATGAAAAATGGATGTAATCATAATAATTTTGGTAATCATTGCATTCGCAATGTGCATAATGACTTTCCTTCAAAGCAAAAGGCTGAAACAAAAAAAAATGCGATATGCGATGCAGCAACAACAAATGCAACAGATGCAGCAACAACCGAACCCCTATGGGCTAAATCCCTTTGGGCAACAGCCATCTATAGAACCAGTGCCAATGCCACAACAGCAATTCCCTGAAGGCATAAGGCAATCAACCCAAAACATAAACAAAACAGCAAACAAAAATTATCAGCAGGTCTATGGCAACCTTGTCAAGGAAATGCGGGAACAAAAACAAATTGATGTGAAAAACAAGCAAACAGAGATAGCACAACAAGTGCACCTGCACGATATGCTGAAAAACAAAAAAGAAGGGAGGGAATTTGGAAGGTCTGTTGATTTGCAAAACTGGGAAAGAAAAAACCTTTATGGCATCAATGAAAACAAACAGCCAATGGAAAAAGTTGAATTCTTGGAACCGAAACTTGAACAACAGCAATTCTGGAGCCAAAATCAACCATTAGTCTGGGGCATTCTCGGCTTCAGTGGCTTCATCCTTTTCTTAATCCTTGTAACGTGATAAAAATGGCAATAAACATCATTCCGTTTCCAAAGCCGACATTCATTGAAGAAAAATGGATATGCTACAAATGCAAGGAACCAATAAGCATCAGGATAAACAAAGAAAGGCGAACAGAACTGTGCGGGTGCGGATGCCTGATACATTATTTCTCAAAACCACACAGACCATACGGGATGAGAACATTCATCGGCAAATCAGAATTCAACAAAGAGAAGATAATGGAAAAGGAAAGGGAAAGCCTGATTAATGAAGCAAAGGCGAGGGGCATTGACATAAAAAGGGTCGCAAAGACGGACAAATTCACAAGGAACCTTTTATATGAGCCAACTGTCAAGGAAACGGTGAGCTTATGAAGGGAAGAGAACCAGCAGCAATGAGCGAAGAAAGAGCGGACAAGCTAATAAATTCTGGCTTCTATGAAATGTTTGACCAAGGCAGCGAAACAATCCAAGAACAAACCGTAAACACGCTTGTGATAAACGTCTACAATGTAATGGGGCAGCCGAGCATTGCGAACCCAGAATATTTTTCAAACCTTTACATTTTGATAAGGCTGCTTGCGGGACGATTGAAAGAAAAATGGGCAGTCAAAAGGCTTGACAAACTTTTCAACGAACTGCCAATCACAAACGAATTTGAAATTCCCCTAAGCAAAGCGGAATACATTTACTTCAGGGACAACAAATGGGGCTATAGCATTGAAAAGGGCTACCAAAGCAAACAAATAACACTGGCTGACATAAAATTCGCCTTAATGAAACTGAAAAGAGAAATGCTTGACATCTTTACAATTGTGGCGATTAGGCATAATATTGATGTAAACGCAATCTCACCACCAACAGGCGTAGAAATGAATATGCCTGAGTTATAAAGGTGAAAAACTGGGTTGGGACAACTATGAGCCTTGACAAACCTTATATGTATGGAAACAGGGAATTCCACCTATATAATTTAAAATCAAAGCGATGGAAAGGGCTAATGCAAGTGCCAGATGAAGGATACTTCGCAAAAAAAAGAAGAGATATAGGGCTCGGTGAAAACAATGGAAACGGAAAATGATGTGAGAAAAAAAATTAACTTGGGAAAGCACAGCATCAGCTACGGGCAAATAACAAAAAACCTCCTGAACAAAGCAGGGGCTGCCATAGGAAAACTGGCAGTCAAATTGATAATCTTTTATTTCGTTTATGCCCAACTTTTAACCTTGTGGGGCAGGGACGCTACATTCCTATTGCTTTTCTTCTTCATAAGCTACAATATTTCAGATGGGGCAAGCGAATTGAAGAAAATAAGGGAGGCTCTGCAAGAATTAAATGAGGCAAACAAAAAAAGTGAACAAAAAGCATAAGGTGGGGATGGATGGCTGAAACAAAAACAGACTGGAAATCAAAAACACGCTGGGGCGAAAGCCCATTAGAGACCTATTTTAGAGAAGTGGACATAAACAGCACTGAAGCGACCTTCGGGCAATACTTCCAAAGGGCAATGACAGAAGACATCAGAGTAATGAACAGCCTGCTCCTTGATGATATTAAATTCAGGGCGGATAATTTTTTAAATTGGATTTGTTCTTGCGAGGGAAAACAAGGTTCGGGAAAAAGTTTAAGCCTAATTTACGCTGGTCTTTTAATTGGCAAATTTTTTGGTTATCCTTTTACTGCAAAAAACGTAATATTTGACCCAGATGACTTAGATAGTGCACTTGAAAAAGCACCCCACCGAAGCACTTGGCTAATGGATGAACAAAAAAAAGTAACTGTGGGTATGATGTCCAGAACCACCCAATTAAACTTGCTTGATTACGAAGAACAATTAAGGCGGTGCTTGGCAAAAGGAACAAAAATTTTGGTAAAAATAAACGGGAAAAGAAAATACAAAAAAATTGAAAGTTTGACTGGCAAACAATTTCAAATTTTATCAAAAAATTTTAAAACAGGAAAACACGAATGGGCAAATGGTAAATGTGGGTTTTCTGGAAAAAGAAAAATTACAAAAATAATTTTAAAAGATGGGAAGAAAATAGAAGCCACAGAAGACCACAGACTTTTTATCAGGGAAAAAGGAAAAATAATTAAAAAACAAATTTCTAATATAAACGAAAATGATGATTTGATTTTAAAGAGGGGTGTTGATTTTAATACAACAAAAAAAATAAGGGGGGCAAAAGAAGCACTGAAAAAATGGTGGGCTGACCCTGAAAATAAAGACACGATAAAGAAAAGAAATGAAAAAATCTCTAAAAAATTAAAAATAAACAACCCTATGAAAAACCCAATTTATATAAAAAAAATGGTAAAAAGCCTGAAAGCGTTTGTGAAGAACGGGGGATTATTAGGTTTTCCGATAGGTTATAAACTATCAAAACAACATTACAGAAATATTTGCAAAGCCAACAAATTAAATGGACAAAAACGATTAGGGAAACCACACCCACTTTCAAAAACAGAAAAAAAATTATTGATTAAAAGAATGAAACAAAACAATCCAATGAAAAATCCAAAAATCGCAAAAAAAGTAAGCGAAAAATTGGAAGGGCATAAATGGTCAAAAGAAAGGAATTTAAAAATAAAAAATCTTTGGAAAGATGAGAACCATCGCAATAAACAATTAGCATTAATGATAAAAGGCTGTCTAAAAAAACCAAATAAAAAAGAAAAGCAACTTTTAACTCTATTAAAAGAACAAAAACTCCCCTATAAATTTGTTGGTAACGGGCAAGTAATTTTAGGTGGCAAATGCCCCGACTTCATTAATTGTAATGGGGCAAAAAAATTAATTGAATTGTTTGGTATTTATTGGCACAAACGAAAAAAAAACATCAAATATCATCAAACAGAAAAAGGAACTAAAAAACATTATTCACTTTTTGGATATAAAACTCTTGTTGTGTGGGAAAAAGAATTGGAAGAGAAGGAACAACTCATTCAAAAATTGAGGTGTTTTGATGAAAATTAAAAAAATAGTCAGGAATTATAGAATAGAAAATACATATGACATTGAAGTTGAAAAAAATCACAATTTTTATTTAGCCAATAATATCCTTTCCCATAATAGTCAAATCAATCTATTATATGCAAGCCCATCTTTACGACAACACGAGCATTATTTTGTATTTTCAACATTTAGAATTGTAAGAATAGCCGATGCCGAATGCAGCCACTGCAAGGACTATGAAAAATACAACCCGATGTCAGGCAAGCCAAGCCCCTGCGAGAGCTGCACATTGCCAGTTCATAAGCGAAACGGCTACCCCAAATACTTCCTTTTGCTGCTAAAAACGAAAAGGCTCATAGACAGTATGTTGGTGCCCAGAGGAATAATCCAATTCCCAATGCCAAACAACAAATTCGTTGAAGAATATGATGTAATGAAACAGAACCACATCAAAAGGCTGCAGGCAAAAGAAAGTGCTTGGTGGGACAAAATGAAAAAATATGCCGACTTTGTCTGGGTCGCAAAAAAAGACAAGCTGGTCAAACAACTAAAAAAAGGCGGTTACCAAGTTGTCGGCAAAGAAACAATCAAAGTCGCAATCTTGGACGCAATAGGAAGAAAACTGACAGGCGAAGCAAACGAAACCCTAATTGAACTCGTCAAGCAAAGAGCAGAAGAGCATTTGCTGAAAAAAGGCGTGATGGCTGAAGAAGAACCGATTGCACTGGAGGGAGAAAACAATGGATGACAGGGAAATAGAAAGATATTTTTATGACGGCTGGGACGTGACAAAACAAATCATTAAAAAAATGATTGGGCTCGCCCTTACAATTTATGGCTATATCAGAGAGGGTATAAAAGAAATCTGGAAGGGGGAGAAATGGGAATGACAATAATCTTAGCAACATCTTCGGTTTGGGAAAGCCTGAGCCCACTGGCACAAAAACAATTACTTGAAAATGGCACAATATCTTTCAAGGGAGAAGAGGAAGTCAGGTGCGTGTTCTGCAACAACGCCCTGACAAAAGGGAGCTTGGCTTTCTGTATGAACTGCCTTGTCAAAAACGACCCAACTTTTTGGAGAGATTACAAGAAGGAGAAAAAGTGAAAACAATAACTGGCTTTGAATGCCTATATGCAACTAAAAGTGATGAACAAATGGATAAAAAAAACCCAGAAGATAAAGAAAAACAAAAAGAAAAACGGAGAAACGAAATCGTCCTGACAATCTCCCTGATGATTGTGGTCGGAATACTGATGTATGTTTTTATGACCTCACTCAAACCACAGCCGTTGCCAAACGACAGCAATTCAACAGACACCAATTCAACAGACGAAGAACAACTATTGCTGGCTTCAATAAAAGATGAAAAATGGTGCCATAACCAATTTATGCACAGAAGACCAATCCTTTACATCAACATTACCGACACCGACACAAATGAAACAAAACACTTAAAGCTGCAGGAAGCAAGAGACCAAAATTACGTTGCGGATGGGGTGGTATTATTTATGGAAAATCTTGGGAAAAACGGGCTTTTGTGCGGGAATTTTTTGTATTTTGATTTCAGGAATATTTACAATGTATGCCTCAAAGTCCCAGATATAAATAGATTAGATTGCTTTGACGCAAACATAGAAGGCTTGGGCTACTGGGTCAGGCTTTATTCAGACCTGAATTCATCAGACACAAACAGATAATTTCCCTCGGAGAGATTTGAACTCCCGCTATAGGGTTCAAAGCCCTATGTGCTTAGCCAGACTACACTACGAGGGTCAGATTAGTTATATAAATAATTTGAACCTAAATATTAATAGATAACAGTGGATGGGTGGATGGATTGAAAGGGCATAATTGGGGTGTCTGCCGTCTTTATAATAAAAATCACGGAAAACACCCGAAAGGGATGTTAAATAAAAAACACTCAAAACAAACAAAAGAATGTATAAGTAAAGCAATGTCAGGAAAAAACCACCCTCTTTATGGAAAAAAAGGCAAAGAAAATCCATTTTACGGCAAACACCACACTGAAAAACTCAAAAAATATTTTTCTAAATTATTTAGTGACCGAAATGGCAAAAAAAATCCTATGTATGGAAAACACCACTCTAAAAAAACAAGAGACTTACTCAGGAAAAACCACCTTGGCAGGTCTTGCTTTTGGTTAAAAGGCAAACAATTGCCTAAAAAACAAAAAGAAAAAATGTCTATTGCAAAAATTGGAAATTTAAATCCTAATTGGAATGGAGGGATTTCTTTTGAACCTTATGGTTTGGAATTCAACAAACAATTAAAAGGGCAAATAAGAGAACGGGATAATTTCATTTGCCAAGAATGCAAACAAACACAAGAGAGATTGGGCTATCTTTTGAATGTGCATCACATTGACTATAATAAAAAAAATAATAATCCAGCCAACTTAATTTCTCTTTGCAAGACCTGCCATTCACAAACAAATCATAATAGAGAACATTGGACACCACTTCTTAAAAAATTAATTTAGAGCCGTATAAAATCACCCCCCTTGACTTTGTCCTGTTGAACCGATATTTTATCCAAGGGCTTCCCCTTTCATTGTGAGGCTTTCCCCACTTGCTCCTGTAATATGTTATTTCCAATTTGATTTTGCCAGAGCCAAAAAACTTTTTCAATTCAGACTTCGGCAAAAACCTTTCGGTTGGAAGTTCCTTTGTTCCGTCTTTTGAGATATATTTTAGTTCAGTCCTTACGCACAGAGGCGGGACTTGCAATACGAAATCGTATTACATAAATATAACAATTGGGAAGCAAGTGCGAGTGAAAATTGATTGTGCATTATACATTATTTCTGGCTAAAACAATTTTCATTATCAGCCAGTTCATTCTCAAATTATGCTTTATTGCGGGGCAGAAGCCCCTTTAGGTGTTATTGATTGAGAGGTGCTGTGTCAGTAACCCATAATTCTTGTTTTCTGCGGAGGCAAACAATACAAAAACCTCTGCACCACAACTTCCCTTGCCCGATTAGAAAGGCTAATGGGAGAGGACAAGCCAACCCCAAAAGCCCTTCATTATCAGGCAAAAGTGAGGGCGGGATTTGAACCCGCAGAGAGCCATCGTGCCTCACTTGGTTGAGAGAACAACCGCTTTGTATCTTGAGAATAATTATTCCTCAAAATCTTTGGGCAGTTCAATATCATAATCCCAATTCGCCTTTTGAATGGCAGCGTCCAACATTCTGACTTTCTTGGACACTGAATTATATTCCTGCAAAACATCCTTCAGCGAGAGCTTTGGAACCTTTGTCCTGACTTCCTCAATCTCCCCTTCTTTAATCTGGCTTCTCGTGGTCTTTACTTCATACAGGTCGGCTTCCTTGAAGACCTCAAGGCGAGCCAGCTTCTCCTGCAGATTTTTTCTTAAAAGCAGTGCTTCAGCGATTTTCATTTTCATCAAAATACCCCTCCAAAAGACTGGATTGTCCCCAAGACAACAGCTTAACAAATACCGCTCTTTACCTATAAAAAGGTATCGCCCTAAAAGTCCCTTTATAAAGGACAGAAGCCTTATATAGTAGTTGATGTCTATATATTAATGACTTTAATGGCAAAGGGATGGGATAGGGAGAGCTTGAGGCATAGTGCAGCCAAACGCTTTGGAAAGGCACCGCCTTACAGAAACGACACAAAAATGCCTTCCGTCTGCCCGCCAAGACCGCAAACTGCTTCTATAACAATGAACGAGGACAAATACATTGACAACCTAATTGGAATTTCTGGCTATGAAAGCAGAGTGGTCGTGTCTGGCGGAACTTTACCTGAGAAAGAATATCCTTTTTATGGCGGGGGCTGCGGTTTCGCTTGGCTGAACGGAAAAGGCGTGGCATTCAAAAACTATTTTGAAGAAGAAAACAAAAGGCTAAAAGAAAAATACGGCTTTGATGTCTTCTATGTCCACAAAGGCTACCCCTCAGGATTTTCCGTTTCAATTTCTGGAGACTTCTCAACCCTAATGGCACAAAAAGCAAGAGAAAAAATAGCCAGAGAAAATCTGCCAGTAAAGAAGAGCTTTGTTGATTACATTGAAGCATCCGCCCAGCAAGATATGGGCTTCAAAGAATTCATTATGAATGATGTCAAGAAACAGGTTGAAGGCAAATTCCCAAACCTTTACGTTGAAACGAGGTTGGATTAAAATGACAACAAAAGGCTCACATCAGAAAAGGCACAATATGATTTCCAAAAAAAGGAAACAAAATCGTTGGAAATTGACTTATTATAAACAAGGCAAAGAATTTGCTATTTTATTTCCAACAAAAATTAAAGCACAGAAAGTTGGCTATAAAACAAAGGCGGATATTCTCAAAGTTGAACCGTATGGCACACGAAAAATAATCAGCGTAAACATTTCACCACGGAGGCGAAAAAAGAAATGACAAAAGGATGGAAACTGGAAAGCACGAGGCACGGTCTCGCAAGAAAAGGAATAAAAACAGGAACAAAAAACACAATTTTCAAAATTTACAGCAGAGGAATTGACAGACATACTGGCAAAATTCTTGCATACAGAACCGAATTTGTTGATGCAGCAAAGAATGAATTATTTTCCCCGTCTGACAACAAAAACACACTTAAATTAAAATACGAAGCATTCTGGAACCTCAACCCACGAGAGGAAAAGGTTGTTGTTGATAAGGTTGAAGAAAAGGTTTCTAAAAAAAGCAAAGGGGGCAATTGGGGGATTAAACTTTTGAAATAACAAGAGGTGAAAAGAAAATGGTGGGATTGGATACTGGCAGTTTCGGAACATCAGTCGGAAAAGGCATTGGCTTAGCAGTCGGCTTAGGAGCTGGCTTGGCTGTGCTCAAAGGCACACAAAGAATGTTCAAAAAACCAAGAAAAAGAAAAGCAAAAAAGGCAAAGGCTAAAAGAAAAAAGAAGCGGAGATAAGGAATGAAGAAAAGCAATTGGGACGGAATTTGGAAGCAAGGCGGAATGTTTGTTTCGCCTATCACAGAGGCAAGATTTGCCGTCCAGACCTCAAAGGAATTGAAGAAAGGGATTGACTGTATGATGAAAAAAGCAAGCAAGCAAAAACCAAAAATATTGGGGAGCTGAAAAAATGAAAATATGCAGAGAATGCGGAATGATGAAAAGCGACAATTATTCTGTTTGCCCAGAGTGCAATACACCGCTTGATGACTTTGAAGGGTATGAAGAGCCCATTGCCTTAAAAAGTTTCCAAGCAAAAAAAATCTTGAAGAAAAAGGGCTGGCGTAGAGAAAGTTTGAGACACGGTCTTGCTGCAAAAGGAATAAAGACAGGAAGAAAAAAAAGCGGAATTATTGTAATGCCCTCATACAAAAAAGCAACAGTTGAAGCAACCGAACCAATCTCAGGCAAAAAAAGCGACATTGAAATGTTTATTCCTGAAGGAAACATTGCAGGCGACATTCCAGACGAAGAAAAAGAAAGGATATTCAAAAAATATATGAACAACAAAAACGCCAAGATGCCAACAAAGCCAGTGATTGTGGACACCGAAGCAGAAGCAAGAAAAATTGCAGATGTTTTAACCTATTACGTTGGCGGGGCTGAAATAACCCCAACCAACAACGGAAAATTCAAAGTAACAAGCAAAGGATATTATCATTACATCGGAGTGTGATGAAAAAAATGACAAAAGGATGGGATAAGGAAAGTGCAAGGCACAGTGCTGCAGCAAAATTCGGCAAAGCTCCGCCTTACAGAAGCACAAAAAAAATTACATCGGCTCAATCTCCTCCAACCCTTAAAAGTTGGCGTGAAGAGCGGGGTGGTGGCTCATTTGAGGAATATGCGGATAGAATTCTAACTGATTATGGTGACACACCCGAAATTAGGGCATTTATAGGAAGAGAAGACGCAAAAAATCCACCTTGGGGCTCATTTTCTCTGAAAAAATTAATTTCTCCAAAGGAAAAGTCAGAAGAAAAAGTGGTCTATAGGGGCGTATTGAAGGTCTTGCCAGCCGACATTCCGATAATAAAGAGCGAGGAAGCAAGCGGTCACGTGCAATTGACAGACGTTTATGATGAAAGGGACACTCCTGACTGGAGCAACGAAGCCCAGAAAGCAATTAACTTTGACAGGCAAAAAGACCAGACGAGTTATGTTGTGCACAGGGGCGACCTACATTACCACTTCACAAGCTGGGGAAGCGATATGTGGGGGAAGAAAAAATGACGAAGGGGTGGGATAAGGAAAGTCTGAGGCATAGTGCAGCAGCAAGATTTGGAAAGGCACCACCCTACCGACACACAAAAAAAGCAATAAACAAAATGATTGCCGACAACATTGCCGAGCCTTACACTACTTGGAGTTTTGCAGAATTGAAAGACGAAAGAAGGGCAATTCAAGAAAAAATACAAAAATTGGAAAGAGAAGCAAATCAATATGCTGACCTTGAAAATATGCAAATGGTTGAACGCAATTGGCGAGAAATCGGAAAACTTGAATACGAATTAAAAAACATAATAAAAGCAAAAAGAATAAAAGAAGACTTAAAAAAAAAAGCCACCTTGCTACCAATAGCCTCTAAAATAAAAACAGCAACCGAACCCGAACTGCAAACCCTCATTAATGACCTTCTTTTCAAAGACAACCCTGAAAAAACAGACCCAGAACTGCTTGAAATTGTTATCAGGGCAGACAAAGCAAAACATTTTGAATTCCTCAAAGGATACACCACTTGGGGCACCAAAGGCAGATGGCATAAGCTGGACGAAGACAACGTGCTGATTGAAGTACAATTCAAAGACGCAAAAGACGAAGCGGTTGGCGAAACACTAAAACAGGCATTCAGTGCCTACAACAAAAAAGTCGTAAAAGAAGACGTGCTTTACTTCCGCACAATGCCGATTGAGGAGACAAGCCTATGAAATCAGATTGTTTAAAAAGAATTGTGGAAGGCACTAAAGTGAGAATTGCACCTTGGGCTCAGCCTTATGGTGTAATTCCAGCCTACAAAAGGTTCACAGTTGTGAAAGTTGGAAAAGAAAAAATGACAATCAAAGACAGCAAAGGCATAAAACGGAGCGTCAGAACAGATGAATGGCTGGTGATACACTAATGCCCTTTCTCCCCACCCCTGTGATGATTACTGATTACAAAAAAAGGAAAAAAAGACCTGCTGGCTGGCGTTTAGAGAGCACAAGGCACTCCCTTGCACGGCAGGGCATCAAAACTTGGCATAAACCAAGGACATTATTCCAAAAAACCGCTTTAAAATTCCAAAAAGCAGCCACAATCTCACAGAGATACCAAACAAAACTTGAAAGAGACCAAGAACACAGCTACATTGCAAGAGGGATGTGGGGAGCTGGGGCGATTGGCGGAGGCGTGCTTGGATTGGTCGCAGGGGTCGGAGCCACAGGCGTTCCAACAATGGGGTTGGCTGGGCTGGTAACAGGCGGAATGGCAGGTGGAACATTAGGCTTAACAGCATATGAAAAACTGCCAATAGCAATTAAAAGCAAATTCCAAGTCAATGTGAGAAAAGAAAAATACAGGCAAAGGCATTTACCGCCAAACTTTTTAGGCTTAGTTCCCGTGCCAAGAAAATGGGTAAAAAAATGGGGCAAATTTGAAAAGAAAATCGTAATACCAAGCCCAGTGCGAAAAGCGGGCTCATTAGCAGAAAAAGGCTTCAACAAAGCATTCTTCTGGTATTTTGCCGAGGCTGAAAAAGCTGGGGACATCTGGAACAAAAGCGAAAAAGAAGTCAGCGAAGATATGAAAAAATCAATGCAGTTCTGGAAAAAGAAAAAGGCAAAGAAAGAAGGCGATTAAATGTGGAAAAAAATATTAATCCTGATTTTATTCGGTTTAGTTTTACCTAATTCTTTCGCTGGAGTATGGACTTTGAAAACTGAAATACAAGAAGGGGTATTTTTAACAAATTATAATGATGACCTTTATGCTACAAATTGGTTCTGTGATTTAGGATTTTATGATGGCGACACAGAAACTTGGACTGATGTAGGCGACTTTTCACCAGAAGATAATTGTTGGGAAATTACTGTTTATGATGGAAACATTTTTACTGGTGGCGACCAAGTAGGAACTTATACGGCTGGTGTTTGGACAAAACTTTGGGGTGTAGCGGAAGGTGAGACAATCCAAACATTTGCCATTTATGATGGCAATTTATTTACTGGTGGCAGTAGTGGCACACTTGGGACATACAAAGATGGAATATGGACATCTATAATTGGTGTGGGTGATGACATAACAACCGTTCTTGTTTATGATGGAAATTTATTTACGGTTGGTTTTTCCCAATTAGGAACCTACAAAGATGGAATATGGACATCAATACACAGTTTATCCAGTCAAACAGCCATTGTTTATGATGGAAACATTTTTGCAGTTAGCACAGAAGGATTATTGCAAACATATAATAATGATAGTAAAATTTTGACAAGTTTAGGATACATAACTGAAGGGGGTGCAGGTGCCACTTCTTTCGCAATTTATGATGGAAACTTATTTACAGGAGATGAAAGGGGGGTAATGGGAACATACAAAGACGGGACATTCACTCCATTATATGATATTTGCCTGTATAGCATATACTCTATGATGGTTTATGACGGAAATCTTTTTACAGGGTGTGATAATGATTGGCACGGTGAAATAGGAACATACACCTCAGAAAATCCCCCCACTCCCCACATTCCATCAGCGACATTGGATATTGCCCCTGTATTTCAGGGTGTTACAGGGATGTTTAACATTTTTAGTGGTGTGGTCGGTGGTGTGGCAATGCACGCCCCAGACATCGGTGAACTGGTTGCAATTGCAATCATCCTGACCGCAGTGGTCGGCATTGCTGCTGGATTATTTTTAGTGTTCAGAAAATCAGTGCAGGGATGGATGTGAAAATGTAAAGCCGAACCAAAACCTTAATAAATAAGTGAAGTATACTATATACAGTAAGACGGATGGTCGGAAGGAAGGATACTCTTTATGGCTACAAAAAGCGGGGCACAAATAACAATTTATTACAATGACCAAAGCGGTAGCGTAAGCAAACTAATCGGCACCCTAATTGAACAAACAAATTACACCATAACCGTAAAACGAAACACCGACCAAAAGATTGTAACAGTGCCATTTTCAAAAGTGGTGAGGGTTGAGAGTGATGAATAATGCTTATCCGAAGGGGTAAGGGAAAAGGATGGATGGCTGGATGGAAGGCAGATAACCAAATCATCCCTTATAGGGAAGATAACCCAAACCTTCTATTCCCCCTTCCTTTTCAGGTGATTTTATGACCGACATAGAAGCAATTGTAAAAAAGAAAATCTCACTTGAAGAGGAAAACAAAGGGCTCAAAGAAAAAATAAAAGAGCTGCAAAGCAGATTGGAATTCAAAGAAAAACAAATAGACAATCTGCAGAATAAAATCAAAGAAGCAAGCAACGTGCTCGGAATTCAACGCAGGGTTGTTTTCTGGAAAAGAAAACCACATTAGGCAAGATTTTGATGATAAAGAAAAAAACAGTCGGGATGAAATGCCCGCACTGCAAAAAAGAAATCAGAATGAGCTTTGCGAGGTTTGACTGATGGGTGCAAAATTCGGCAAGAGAGAGGTCTACGGGGCATTCACCTGCCCACATTGCGGAAAATGGATTTTCCTAACAGCAAAGAAGGTTGTATAATGACACTGGCAACAGATTACCAAGACTACTACAAAAAAACTTACATTCTTTTTGAGTTGGCAAAGGCTGCCAAAGGCAGGGAGATAGCCCTGCTCCCCAACAAGCACAATGTAGAAGGCTTGAAGGAAGGAATTTCAGTAAGGAACATAAAAGGCTGGAGCATCAACTATCTCATTTCAAATTTCAATGCCTTTGAGCTTTACGGAAAAAACTTCAACATTTATTTCAGCGTTGCGACCTTCAAACAGGACAAATATCCCACGTTCAGCTATGCGGTCTCACAAAGAAAAACCCAGCAGGAAGAATTTGTGAACGCCTTTGTCAAAAACCCCAAAGATTTTCTTGAAGCCTACGACATTTTCCTTGATGTTGATGCACACGATTTCAACACAGGCTGCAAGCAGACAAGAGCAATCATTGAATACTTCAAAGAATACAACATACCAGTGCACGTGAACCCAAGCGGGGGCAAGGAAGGCGGATTTCACGTTAGGGTAGATTATGAACACTTCAAAAATTACCTAAGCCCAGTAAAAATGGCACTTCTCGGAAAAGAAATTGCCCTTGACCTGATTGACCTGAAAGATGTGGACGATTTGGACTGGAAGCTATTTGACCTCAGAAGGGTCTGTAAAATTCCCTACAGCCTTGTTTATGACGGCAAAGGCTGGAACGTTGTGCTCCCATTAACACAAGAACAATTCAGCAGGCTCTCACCAGAAACATACAAGCTACCGAATGTCAGCAGAGAAGTTACCCTGAAAGAGCGTGGATTGTGTGAGTGGACTTATGATAAGCCACCAAACATAAAAAAATTCTTGGCAGATTACAGGTATTTGGAGAGGATTAAACAATGAAATCTTGGAAAAAGAAAGCCAAAAGGCTCTTTGTAAAAAACGTGCAGAAAGAGAACCTGAAGGAAGCTAAAGGCAAGGTCTGCAACAAATGCGGAAAATGCTGCGTTGGCTTCCATTTGCCAGTGAAAACGCTTAGCCAAGACCAAATAAATTATTTTTCTTACCACGAAAACGTTGAAGTGCAGACACTTGAAGGCGGACAACTTTCCCTTTTCTTCAACAACAAATGCAAGCACTTGGCAAAAGACAATCTTTGTGCAATTTACGAGACAAGACCAGACGTATGCAGGGACGCATACACAAAGAACAGGCAGGGGGTTATATTCCCAGAGGGTTGTTCTATGCGGTGACAGAAAGGTGGCATAGGAAATGGTTTAGCTGCAGGGATAGCTGCCTCTATCGGCAGGGCTGCTAAGGCGGTCAGAAGTAATACTGCACGCCATCGGAAGAAATTTATGAACGATTTTTTCCGATTACTATGCCACCCTGTTCACACTTTAAAAATCGGTGATTAAAATGGATAAAAAAAAGTTTATGGAAAAAATTGAGAAAGAAGCAGACTATACAGAGCGAAATGGAAAGGCTTGGTTTTCAGCCAAAACAGTTTTTGAAATAATTGATTGGGCAAAAAAAATACAAGGTCTGGATAGATTAACGGCAGAACAAATAGAAAAAAAATTAGAGTTTTTGAGATATTGCCCAAAGGAGCACAAAAAAAGGCGGTTAAAAAATGAACTGCACTCTATGTGAATTTAAGTCAGAAAACAAAAAGAGTTTCTCTAATCATTTGCGTAAGCATAACCCAAATTTTGTTGGAAAAAAAGGGATTAACAAAGCGGAAAAAAATGGTTATTGGAAAAAAGAAAGTTTGCTTACTTACGATGGTGTCCATCAATGGGTGGCAAGAAACTATCCAAAACCAAAAATTTGTTCGGTTTGTAACCAAGAAAAGAAATTAGAACTTGCTTTTAAAGACCATTTTTCTGGCAGAAAAAACAAAGCGAAATATACAAGGGACTTTAAAGATTGGCTTTGGTTGTGTAGAAAATGCCATATGAAATTAGATGGTAGGTTAAACAATTTAAAGAGGGGATGCCCATAAACTGCAAAAATTGCGGTCACAAAATCATCAAAACCGAAACATACGATGGCTGGGAGCACGAATGCCTCTGTGCATTGGGTTCCCACCTAAGATGCACATTTACAGGCGATGAAGACCAGTATGACGAATGCGAATGCGACAAACCAGAACCAGAACAAACAAAAAAGGGATTAAAATGACGGTAAAAGTAGATAGTTTTTATTGTGACAATTGCGGAGGCGGATTATTCTACGTTTTGTTAGTTGAAGAAAACATCCTTCTGCTATGCAGAAGCTGTGCAATGATTTCGGAAATAGAAAAAAAGGAGGCTGAAGGAAATGAAGTGTGAATGTGGCTTCAGGTTTTCAGGGGTTGGAGAATTCAGGAATTGCCCAGCCTTCATTACAAACAAAGGCGAAAGCGGGGTAATCTGCCCAGACTGCGGAAGGAAGTATATCTGCAATGACTGACACTTACAAAAAGAACGCAAGCAACAAGACAAAGATTGCCGAAGAATTGCGTTGCATTCGCTGTGCATTGGAAAGATTGCTGAGGGTTCTTGATGAAGGGTTGTTTGTTGATTACGAGTTTGAGAAATTTGGGAAGGCGAAGAAATGAAAATTGCTATTGATTTGGCTGATGGCGATTGGAACAATTGCCAAAAGATAGTTGAAGCACTTGCTGGCATAAAATCAAACACAACACCCTTCGCTTGCCTTACCATCTCATTAGAAGGAAAAGAAATTGAAGCCAAAGCAAATGGAAAAAGCATTTACACAGCCTGCAAAAAAGCAGTCAATGAACACAACTTTGATGGAAAATGCACCGAAGAATGCAGACAAGCGATTTTAGATAATATGGAAAGAAAATACAAACAAATAACCGAACCGACAAAAGAGCAGTGATAAAATGAAAAAATCAGACGGCAGCCTATTCAACATTTCTGGTCTAAAAATGTATTTAAGGAAAAAAAAGGTCAGCTTGACTGAAGAGGGTCTTGATGAGCTTGAAAAGCAAACTAAGTGTATATTGGACAAGGCGATTGAAAGGCTAATGTATAATGCACCAGAAGACCCAGAATATCTGGGAAGGCTGAAACAAAGGCACTTTTGAGGTGGTAAAAAATGGAACACAGTGAAACGATTGGGCATATGGGAAAGGAAAATCTATTGAGGCTTCTGGATGAACACAGAAAGCGATGCAAAGGCGACTGTAACATTTCTTTTTCAATAATCCTTGTCTGGCTTTTGCAAAATGGCGTGAATTTTACAAAAAAACAAAGGGAGCGGTTTGTTTGAACCAAAGATTTTTTGTATTTTTATTACCTGTTTTTCTTTTGTTTGCCAGTGCCTATGCCATTGAAACACCACACTTGGAAAAATATGTCAATGATTTTGCCGACATACTGCCTGCAGATTGCGAACAGGGGCTCAATAATGAATTGAAGCTCATTGACGATTTAACCACAAATGAAATAGCGGTTGTCACAATAACAAGCCTAAACGGGGCGGACTTGGAAGATTATTCAATTGAACTTGCCCGCAATGCAGGCGTTGGAAAAAAAGAGAAAGACAACGGGCTTGTTATTCTGGTCACAATGGAAGAAAAAAAATATAGGATTGAAACAGGCTATGGCTTGGAAGGAACTCTACCTGATGCTTTGCTTGGAAGAATTGCAAGAGAACAATTTGAGCCAAGATTGACTGACGGGAATTATTGCGATGCTTTTATTGCTGTTATTGGAAAACTTGAAGTGGCAATGGATGTCAATGGAACTTATAGAGGGAATGAGCCAATCGCAGACCCAACAGATGTCACTTTTATATTTTTAATTATCGGTATTGCTGCCTTACTCCTCGTCTTTATCCTTGTAATGGGCGGAGACGGCTTTGGCGGTTTTATAGGCGGTGGCGGAAGCGGAGGTGGTTCTGGTGGTGGCAGTTCAGGCGGTAGTTTTGGGGGCGGAGGCTTTGGAGGCGGAGGTGTATCGGGGGGTTTTGGAAGATGAAAAAAAGAAAAAAGAAAAAAGAAACAAAAAAAAAGAAAAAGAAAAAAAAATTTGAAAAAGATGACGAGGAAACAGAAAAAGCAGATGATGATGAAAGGAATAGCCTTACACCAATCACATCAAACACCAGTGGCTTCAGCAGCTTTGGCGGAGGCGGATTTGGAGGCGGAGGCGTTTCTGGTAATTTTTAATCAAAAAATGGAGGATTGATATGAACAACAATGGAGATATAGTGTTGTATGCCTTGATAGGGGTAATTGCAATCATTTTACTTGCCTTTGGAGCCTATTTTGGCATATACAATTCGCTTGTTGGTCTTGACAATGAAGTGGCAAATAAATGGGCTGATGTTGAAGTCCAATACAACAGAAGAGCCGATTTAATTCCGCAGATTGTCAATTCAACAAAAGGATATATGCAATTTGAAAAAACGGTTCTGGAAGAAGTAACAAACGCAAGGTCGGCTTGGCAAAACGCCCAAACAACAGATGAAAAAATTTCTGCTGGCACAGAAATTGACGGGGCTATAAGCAGGCTGCTGCTTGTTTTTGAAAACTACCCAGAGCTAAAATCAAGCGAAGTCGTGAGGGATTTGATGGTTCAGTTAGAGGGAACAGAGAACAGGGTTGCCGTTGCAAGAAGAGATTATAATGATGTAGTCAGGCAATTCAACAACGCAATAAAAATGTTCCCGTCAAATATTATAGCTGGAATGACTGGCTTCACCGAACCCAAAGAGTTTTTTGAAGCAAAGGAGGGGGCTGAAGAAGCACCAGTAGTTGATTTGGAAACCGATTAAACATATTGCGGCAAGTTGGCTGGTATCTCCTAAAGGATTACCACCTCAAGGATTAAAAGCTCCAGCCAACCTGCAAAAAAGGTGAAAAGAAATGAAGATAACTTTTGAAATGGAAAATGAGCAAAAAGTTTTAATCAAATCAAACGGGAAGGTGATTGGGCACATTTTCACGCCATCCTCTTCTGGAAACTCAATCACAAATGCAATTCAGATATGTGGTTTTGAAACGGCATTTGACCTATGGGGCTGTGCATTGTTTGGAAAAAAAGGGGTAAATGACAAATTTTTTTCAAAGAAAGACATCCAGCTTCTTTTCCACGATTATGTGAATGAGGCTAACTTGTCTGAAAGACGCAAAGGAATAGACAACTGCTGGAGATGCTATTCTTTTCCCTGTGTCTGCGAAACCGAAAAAGGCGACCCATTTACAGTGAAAAGGGAAAAAGAACTCTGTGAACGAGGGCTGCTTGGATACAAAGACGGAAAACCTTTTTGGCACGAAGAAGAAGGAAATATTATGAAAGTAAATAGGGTGGAAAAAACATAAAGGGGACAATGAAAATGGAATTACACAAATGCCCCTTTGGGGGAAAATGCCCTTATTTTGATGAGAACGATAAGCCGTGCAGACAAAAAAAGAGGGTGAATAAATGATTGCGGGAGAGCTGGTTCCAAGATATTGCCCTGAATGCGGTGGCAAGATTATTGGAAATAATTGCAGTAAATGCCATAGAATTTATGGGTATCATTAGAGCAAAAAAAGGGATTGGAAAATGAAAGAACTGAAACTCAGAAAGGATTTGAAAATTGCCTTGCTCGCTTGGCAAGGGGAAACAGAAAAGTTCAGAGCCGAAACAAACTTCAGGCGGATATTGCTATTAAAGGCAAACAAAAAACTGGAGAAGCTCAAAGAACAAGAAAGAATACACCACGATTTCTTTGCTTTACTGAAAAAAGAAGTTGGCAAAGAAAAATATGATGAACTGTGCAAGATTGCAAGGAAAGGGCGGGGAGCTGAATGAAACGAGGCAAGGAATTCATCGGCATTGGCGTTACCCCTGAAGGGTCGCCTTTAAAAGGACACTTTATCTATTTCAAAACCGCAAGTGGAAAGAAAATAAAATTCTGGGTCAGGGACAGCCCAAAAGAAACAGAGGAGGCAGCCGAACTTATAATCAAAAACAAGATTTTTAAAGAAGGTAAAAGACAAGGTAGAAAAGAAATGTTTAAATGGCTGAAAGAAGAACACAACGGACAAATAGACGCAATGAAAGGGGCGGTAGCAGAAGAAACTATTGGTTTTGTCAAACTTGTTTTTAAAGACATAATGATTGACGCAAAAGACGAGGTGACCGAATGAGCTGCGAAGAATGCGAAAAACAAGACGGCTCCCAAGGCATAGCATATTATCGCTGGGGCATAGCGAACATAGGCATACTCGCCTGCCCAAAACACGCAAAAGAAGTAATTGATTTCTTAAACACAAAGAGGCGTGAAAAAAAATGAAAGTAGTTTCTGACGGCTGCATCTGTGCAACGTGCTTGGAAAAACACGCCTGTGAAGAATGTGCAATGCTTATCGCCATTCAAAGATTAGCGGACAAATACCTTGCCTACGGAAATAAAAACATTCAGGTCGTTTTTCAAATAGAGAAATGCCCCTTTCAAAAAAAAAGGGTTGATAAAAAATGACTGAAAGACTTGCGGTGTGCTGTGTTTGCGGGCACGCTTTAGACCACCACGTTTCAGAAAAAGATGTCTGGCGATGCCACTGCCTTGGAGCAGACTTATACCAGTGTGAATGTGCACTAAGAAAAAACAGGTCTAAACGTGGCATTAGTTATTATGATTTTAGGTTAAGGAGAAATGAAATGAGAGAAGAGGTGATAAAATGTGGACTTGTCACAGATTATAATAGCGGTCTTTAGTGGAATAACAACTGGCTTCGGGACGGCAATCGGCAGCTACCTTGCAACAAAACACCTGATAGACGGACTAAACAAAGTAAAGGAGAAGCTGAAAAACAATGAAAACTGATGCAGAGATAAAAAAGAAAATGGCGGAATGGCACGATATGTCCACCGAGTTTTTTCTTTTAAAAGCGAAAGCACCAACAGACAAAATGGAAGAAGAAATGTATAGAAAACAATTAGTTTCTCTGGCTTGGATTGAGGCATTAGAGTGGGTTCTTGAAAACGAAGGGGTTGAAAAAAAATGAAAAGATTGCCGAGTGCAATCCAGCCCCTTCAGGGGCTGGTTAGCGAGGCAACAAAGTGATAAAAATGCAAAGAACAAACGTTGTAGAATTGGTTGCAAGTAAACAGCAAAAGAAACTTTTGCTGAAACTGATAACGCTATCGTCCTGCGTTTGGAATATGGCTAACTATAACTTCAGGCAAGCCATATTCAAAAAAGAAAAAATAAAATCGTTCTACAAACAGCAGCAGGCAATACAAACAAAAGACGATTACCAAAAACTCGGAAGAAGCTATGCCCTCCCAATGCTGCAAAAACACTCGTTTACCGTAAACAGCTTTTTCAAACTGATAAAATCAAAGACCCAAGAAAAGGTCGGGCTGCCAAAATATCTCAAAAATAGGAAAACAAACACAACAATCCCAAGCATACTGCGGATTGATAGCGGGCAATATTATTTCAAAAAAGACAAAGTCCATCTCCCACTATCACGCAAAATGAGAAAAGAAACCAACCTGAAAGGCATAGTGCTGGAATATAAAGGCAAGCCGAGATGGGAAGGAAAGCAAGGACAGGCAGAAATACATTATAACAAGACAAAGAAAAAGTTTTACCTGCACCAATCGGTCAAGATAAAAGACCCGAAACAAAGGCACGGAAACAAAACACTCGCCATAGACATCGGAATAAAAAGGGGCATAGCGGGCTTTGACAACAAAAAAGCATACCTCTATCCAAGCCAAATAGTCAAAAAGTGGAAACAGATAACCAAAAGAATAAAACGCCTGCAAAGAATAGCCAAAACAAGAAACAACAAATGGACAACAAAACAGATAGCCACACTCTATCAAAAAAGATGCCTGATGATGGACGACTATTACAAAAACATCGTATCTTGGGCAATAAAAGACGCAAACCCAGACAAAATAATAGTCGGTGACGTAAAAGACATACTTGCAAAACCGCAAAAAAACAGAAAAGCAAACCAAATGACGCACAATCTCTGGTCGTTTGACTTGCTATACAAAAGACTGGCAAACAAATGCCAAGAAAAAGGAATAGAACTAACTAAAGTCCCAGAGCCATACACCTCACAACTATGCCCCGCCTGTGGCAACTTCAACAAACCAATGGACAGGGCATATGAATGCGACTGCGGATACAAGCAAGACAGGGACATAAATGGAGCAATAAACATCTACCGCCAAAATATTGATGGCAGAGTTTATCTGCATCCTGCGGTGGAGAACCACCGCTTGCTCGTAGGGGGATGTAAATGACGAAAGGATTGCCCCTGAAGCAAGAAGCCCCGCACTTCAGTGCGGGGAGGTTCACATAAAACAATTTCAAAGGGAAGGCATTGAAGAAAATTTTGTGGAGGTCAAGGAAGAATGAACCGCACAGCTATAGAATGGACGGTTATGTCTTGGAACCCCGTGACTGGCTGCGAGCACGGTTGCTGGTATTGTGTAGATAGAAACACCGAAGTTTTTATGGTTGATACGAGTTTTAAAAAAATTAAAGACCTTGCCACAGGAGACAAAATATGCGGGGTGAAAAAAGGGGATACATTATATTGGGAGGTAATTGAAGCAACAGTATTGAATAAATGGGCTTCCCAAAAAATTGCTTATGAGATAATTTTGCAGGATGGAAGAAGATTAGTTTGTTCTGCTGACCATAAGTGGCTAACAAATAGAAGTTGGAAATTTGTATTAGGCACAGAACAAGGAAAAGATAGGCGACCACACTTAACAACAAATAACAAAATTTATGGTTTAATGCCCTCCAATTTTGTTAAGCCTAATGAAACAATAGATTACAAAAAAGGGTATCTTTCAGGAATAATAAAGGGGGATGGACTATTAAAACAATATTATGATTCAAGATTGCATAGAAAGCATAACAAAATTTTTCAATTTAGATTATGTATGAAAGATGAAGAAGCAATAGAAAGAACTAAAAATTTTTTGGAAGAATTTGGGGTTTTTGTTTATAATTTTAAATTTGAAAGAGGGCTTTTTGGGATAAGAAGGAATACATTGGATTCTTTTAAAAAAATCAATGAAATTATTTCTTATTCTTCTTCTAAAGAATTTTTGCGTGGATTTGTTGCAGGGGCTTATGATGCTGAAGGGAGTCTTGCTAAAAAAGCAAAAACAATAAGATTTTACAATACCGATTTTGAATACATAACGAAAATAAAAGAAGCCCTTAACCTGTATGACTTTGCTTATTTAGTATCAAATAGCAAAAAAATACAAAGGAAAAAGATGATGGTAATAACCTTAAAGGCAAATCAGAAGAGTAAAATTAATTTTTTCCTTTTTTTCAACCCCGCAATAAAACGAAAGAAGTCTTTTATTGGAATAAAGATTAAGCATTCTTCAAAAATAATGGCAATAAATCAATTAAAAGAACAAAAATTATATGATGTTCAAACAACAAGCGGAAATTTTCTTGCAAATGGTTTAATAGCTCACAATTGCTATGCAGAAAAACTTTACAGGCGTTTCAAAATGGATTGGAAACCAACCTTTCACAGTGAAAGGCTGCAGGAGCCTTGGAAACTAAAAAAGCCGACAAAAATCTTCTGCTGCAGCGTCTCAGACCTATTTGCCCCTTGGACACACAAGCACTGGTATTATTGCACAATCAACGCAATAGAAAAATGCCCTGTAAAACACCAATTCCAATTACTGACAAAACAACCAGACAGAATTCCAAAAGACCACAAATTCCCAGATAATGTATGGATTGGAGCCACAGTAAATACCCAAGACGAGGTCTGGAAAATAGATGAAATAAAAAAGGTCAAGTGTGGCATCAAATTCATTTCATTTGAGCCATTGCTTTCAGAAATCAAGGCAGACCTAAAAGGCATTGACTGGGTGATAGTTGGGAAGCTCACAGGCAGCAAAAAGATACCTTTAGACCCTGAATGGGTTAGGGGAATTGCCTCCGAATGCAGGAAAAACAACATTCCGCTCTTCATCAAGAATAATGTCAAATGGCAAGAAAAAGTGCAAGAATTCCCCTTAGAAAAAAATATATAGATGAAAGGGCATTATATAAGTATGGCAATTACCAAGAAAAACTGGAAAAAGTTGTCGGACAAATACGCCAGATTAACAGGCGACAGATACCACGCAAACAAGACATTTAAGCACATAAAAAGCATTCTGAAAAAGAAACACAAAAAGCACAAGAAAAAGAAATAGGTGGTAGTGTATGGGCAGCAAGGAAGATGCGATTGATGATAACCCCGACAGGTTTGCACGCTATCTTGACGATGACGCTATGAATTACATAGCCCAAGGAGCAACACAAGCGGACAGAATTCACCGTCTTAAAGAAAAATTTGAAAAACTATTCCCCGAAGAAGACAAAGGGGAACGGTTTGTCTTTGGCGGAAAAGGTGCAAATGACTATGACTTGACAGGAAGCCCAGAATATGCCAGAGCCCTTGAAAAAATATACGATTGCACTTATTTCCAAAACGAGCTCAAGAAAAAAGCGGTCACAGTGATGAGAGAACGCATTACCGCCATTGAAGAAACCAAAAGAGCGGAAAAAATGTATAAAAAAATGCTGACGGTGAAAGACCTGCCAAAAAAATTTCAGATAACAGTCGGAGGCTATAGGAACAAAAAAGGAAAATGGGTTGGCGGTTATGTCAGAGATGCCCCAGAACCTTGGACAAAACCACAGGAAGACTGGGTAACAAAACATTACAGGAAATGGGATATTAGTGAATTCAGCGTAAGGTTCAACAACAAATGGAAAACAAAAAGATTGAAAGGCGGTATTGTAGCCAAATACTATAGGCTGGTAAAGAAATGAAGCTGGAAGAAAGGGTAGCAAGGCTTGAAACCACATTGCGTGACATTGCCATAAATCACGAAGTGCACACACTTTATAGTTTTGAACTAAAAGAAATCCTCAGAGAACACGGCTTGCTCGGTGACGGGGATGAACGGCATTAGTTGCTGCTGGCGTTGCGATTTTTGTGGGGGAGAACTTGAGTTCTTTCCACAATCAAAATCAGGTTTAAGATGCAGAGAATGCTGGCGAACAGAAGGAAAAGAAAAGCCTGTGTTTTGGCACAGAGATAAAAACGGTGAAAGAATTGGAGTTGAATTGGAATGAAGGCAGAGAAAGACAAGGTAATAATCATTGGTGGGACACGCAAAATCAAGGACAACATAACCAAGAAATGCGATGAATGCGGAAAAAAGACAACTATTTCTGGAGACAACATCAAGAGAGCGGAGCAAAAAGACGTGAAAATCCTCTGCCCCGATTGCGGGACAAAAACCATCAAAATAAAAGGCGATGAAAAAATAGTGTACTTGCCCAGTGAAGCCGATATGGACAAATTCTTGGACAAATATGTCGGGGAGCACGTGATTAAAAAATTCATTGTCAAGACCGTTTACTGCAAAAAATGCAACACAGAATTCGGGCACGAATTGGTCAATGGGGCTATGATGATAAACAAAACCAAGGTCGGCTTCAAAGACCCTGAATTTTCCAAAGAACTGGCAGACATAAAAGTCGTGGTCAAAAGAGAACAGGACGCAGAAGAACCGCCACCAACCTCTACACAAATGGTAGCGTAGAGGCTGTAGTATAACTTGGAAGAACCCTGTCTTTGGGCGACAGTGATGCGGGTTCAAATCCTGCCAGCCTCATTTTATGCCCTCTGGGGTATAGGGCAAAGGGTCAAAAAGCCTCTAAAAAGGCACTTTGGGTCTATATAGAAACGTTTATAAATAAAGTCGGAAAAGGAACATTTATATACTATTTTAGTCCTAATCTATATAGATATTGCCTTTAGAAAGGGGGTCAAAAAACTATGAACTGCCTACAATGCAACAATGAGATTAAGCGACAGAAGACCGAGCCTTGGGAAGAAGGCTATTGTGATGAGTGCATTCGCAAAGGCGAAGAGGCTCACGAGAAATTCATTGAAGCCGATGAAAAAGCACTGGAACGATTTTTTGAGGGGGCGACTGAATGAAGACCTTTTCAGTAAACTGCGGAGGGAATTTTGATAGAAAAGACAAGGGTGATTGAGGAATGAATATGGAATTCAAAAAGAAGACGGTCAAGCCTTTTGGAAAAGGCGGGGCACATATAGTAATGCCGATTAGTGAAATTGGAAAAGGAGCAACAGTTATAACGAATAGACGGAAGGAAGGTCTGAAGGAGGGACAAAAATGTTCGGATGGAACAAAAAAGAGCTTGAAGCACTCCGAGAAGAAAATCAGCAACTGATGAAACTTCTCAGTGCCCAAGAGCGACAGAAGTGCGAGGTAGAACTCTACACACAAAAAGAGGGCTACGTCAAAGACATAACGGGCAAGTTCCCCACTGTGGGCGAGCAAGTGATTGATGCCGAATACAGAAAGGGAAAACTGCTCAAATTCATCTCTGACATAGACGGGCACGAGAAGTTTAGGGTCGTTGGGGTAGACCAAACGGAACCTAAACCAGTAAAGAAAGTCTTTTTCCCGTTGAAAAAGAAGCCGACTTTCTTTGTTGAAAAAAAATACAACGGCAAATCAAGGGAAGTCGTAAACAGGCTCAGGGAGGAAGGAAAAAGCTATTCCGAAATCTCAAAAGCCACAGGCATTCCACGTGGTTCAATAGGAAAACTACTCAAACATTCAATCAAAAGAAAAAAATTGTATGTGAAGAGCAAGAAAGCAAAGAAAATCTGGAAGGCGAGGAAGAGAGTGCCTCTCGGAAAGGAAGCGAAACTGCTTAATGCCTTGAAGGTCGGAATAAAAACAATGACTGACCTGATGACCGAAACAGGCTTCAAGCAGAAAGAAATACACGGTATAATGTATAACCTGAGAAAAAAAGGCTTCCTCATACGGTCAGACATAAAAGGAAAGGGTGGCACCAGAACAGCACGCTACGACCTGCTGCCTAAGAACCTGAAAGAAATCCCTGCAAGAACCACTATAAAGAAAAGGGACGGCTGCAGATGGAGAAAAGTGGCTGAGTTAGCCAATAGCGGGAAAAGCAGAAGCGAAATAAAAACTATGCTTGGCTTAAAAGACAAGCAACTCTGGGACAGCCTCTGGTGTGCCAAACACGAAAAAATTTTGACCATCACACCACCGCCAGAAAAAAGGCACAAGAAGAACAGCGATGCTGGCACCACACCAGCATCCACTTCTCCTGCCCCAACAGCCCCGACAAAAGCCCCTGCAGAAAGCGAGTATATGACACAAGCCAGAAAAGAAGACGCTTACGACCTCAAAGAATTATGTGCTGCTATTGGCGTGGACTTCTACCATTACGGTGAAGTGAGGTCAAAAATTCCATTCAGAAGCCCATACGAATACCTGCTTACACAAATGCTTTTGACAAAATCAATAAGGGACAGAGAAGCATCTGAATTCTTGAACATCGCACTCAAAAGAGCGGGATTGGTATTGCCCGAAGGACTGAAGAACGCAATCTGTGAAAGGGCAATCTCTTTTGCATTGCTCCCAAACATTCACCCCCTTATGAAACAAAAGATACCAGATGAATTGGAAAAAGCAGGCATCGTATTCAATGATGTTGAGGATTTTCTCGGAGATTTTATATTAAAGCCGAAGATAGAATTGAAAGATTGGAAATTATTTATAAGGAATTTCGGATGTGAACTTTCAGAAGCGGATTTCAGAAACACCTTTGATTTTTTAGGAACTATAATAGCCCAATTCTATAAACGCAATCAATATTCTGTGAAGATAAACTATTCTGGGTATGAACGAACATACTTTTTCCGAAATTGGAAAAGGATAAAAAGCGGATTGTGAATGAAATGATGAAAGGGCACCATTCAGAAAAAACAAAAAGAAAAATGAGCGAAGCTCACAAAAAGATTAAATTTTCGGAAGAATGGAAAAAAAATATAAGCAAAGCAAAAAAAGGTAAAAAACACCCTATGTTTGGAAAACACCAAACAATTGAATGGAAAAGAAAAATAAGTGATGCGTTGAAAGGCAAAAATAATCCTTTTTTCGGGAAACACCTCCCTAAAGAAACTTGTTTAAAGATGAGTTTAAATCACGCTGATGTTTCAGGGTTGAATAATCCGATGTATGGCAGGACAGGAAAAAGGCACCCTTCCTATGGTAGGGAAAACAAATGGGGGTATCATTCTGAAGAAACTAAAAAAAAAATTAGCAAAATATTGAAAGGACGTAAGTTTTCAAAAAAACACTGCAAAAAAATAGGCGAAGCAAAGAACGGCATTAGACGATTGCCTTTTTCTGAAGAATGGAAAAGAAAAATAAGTGACGCACACAAAGGTTTATTTAGTGGCAAAAATAATCCGAATTGGTGTGGTGGAATTTCCTTTTTGCCATATTCATCAGAATTTAATAAACAATTGAAGGAACAAATTAGGGAAAGAGATAAATTTACCTGCCAAGAATGCAGGCAAACTGAAAAACAATTAGGTTATACCTTGAGATGCCACCACATTGACTATGACAAGAAAAATACTGACCCCGCCAATCTAATTTCCCTTTGCAGACCTTGCCATTCACAGACCAACTTCAGCAGGGAAGACTGGACAAATTATTTTAAAAGAGTGGTGAAAAATGGGCTATGAAAAAGAAAAAGAACTAACGAGGCAATTAAGGCAATTGGAAAAAGAAGCGTGCAAAAAAGATAGGGGTGTTGAGAAAAATGATGAATTTTAATGAGATGCAAAAATTAAAAGAACAAGGAAAAATCACGGTTCTTAATCCGAAAAGAGTTATTAGCCAAAGATATATCAGCCAAATGCTCCAAATATTAGGGGATAATGCAATGACCGCTAAAGAAATTGGGGCGGCATTGGGGTTAAAGAAAACACCCTCAAAAATAAGATACTATGAAAGAATTGGTTATTTGAAAGCAATAACAATTGAAGGAAAATTAAATATTCATTATATAAAAGGCGAGAAGGCAATAGCAACCCAACTAAAAAAAGACGGGGAGTTAGTCTAACTTGGTAGGACTCTACCTTTGGGCGGTAGAAATGCGGGTTCAAATCCTGCACTTCCCAAAGGTAAAAAAAACAAAAAAAGAACAATTAGAAAAAGAGGCTGAAAAACCATGGAAGAAATCATTGATTTGCTTTCCGATGCTGTTGAAAGGGCTTGGCAAGAAGAAAAGGCATTCAGCAAAAGTTTTTTGAAAAACAAAATCAAAAGAACAGATTCGGTTTGCCAAGGAATTTCAAGAAACATCTTTCATAAAATTTTCGGTGTGCTTCCAAACACAACAATGCTGGAATTTTTAGTGGACGGCAAAACACATCTTGTGGTCTATTCCACCTTCAATCTAAAAAATTATGTTATTGACGGGGCAATCAAGCAGTTTTTGCCAGAAGAAAAGAGAACCGTTTTTGAGGTAAGGAATTATCCCCTTAAAAAGAAACTGCTATCGGCAAAAAGATTTTATTGAATGGCGATGTAATGGAAACAACATTCGTGTGTTTAGATGGCTGTTCAGAATGCTGCGGGGTAGTGCCTATTCCAATGGACACTTGGAACAAATTCAAGCATTTAGCCAGAAAACCAAAAGTTTTTAATGAAGATAAAGCCGAGGGGGTAGTC
>Ga0315295_10000110_pt1 | contig 67511 bp, 57 predicted proteins | sample YL17G14_0_MG_FD_204453 | JGI IMG/M metagenome (GOLD analysis project Ga0315295, IMG submission 204453) | Sediment microbial communities from Yellowstone Lake, YNP, Wyoming, USA - YL17G14_0 | ecosystem: Environmental > Aquatic > Freshwater > Lake > Sediment | place: USA: Wyoming | collected... | reverse complement strand
CTTCGGTCGGTTGCGACGAAGGGGGCATCCGAGGACGTGATAATGTATACTCGGATGTCGATGGGCAAGAGGTTGCATTGACCACGCGTAAAACCCGTATCGGCAATGGTCATGCTGGTAGAAACGCCTAGTAAGCGTTGCGACCAAAAGGTATCGCCGAATCCGTTCTTCGGAGCAGATAGGCGTAGTGGGCTCTCTGGCAAGCCCGGTAGTAGCCCGAGTGGATCATCTTCGATGGTCTGCGTCAGGGTGAGGCGAATCTTCAAACCATGAGGAACCCCAGGATTTCAATCCTGGGAGGATGTCAGATCAAATCACTTATTGGCCTTCGCCTTCTCCGCCAGTTCCAGCGCCTGCTTCTCCATCTGTTTGGCCTGCTCCATCTTCGGGTCCAGCATCGCGGCCGTGTTGAAGCTCTTCGCGGCCAGCTCGTAGTTCTTCTGCAGGGCCAGCAGGTTCCCGATGGTGAGCCATGTCTTCGCGTTCTTATCGTTCAGGACCAGCGCCTGTTTGAGGGTCTTGACCGCATCGTCGGTCTTCCCCATGCGGGCCTGGATCTCGCCTTTATCGATGATGAACTTCTCGGACCTTGGCTCCAGCCTGATGGCCTTGTCGATGCACTGGACGGCCATGTCGTACTTCTGCATGTCAGCGAATATGAGGGCCAGCAGTTCCCACGCCCCGGTATGCTTGGCGTCCTTTGTCAGGACCCGGTTCAGGGCCTTGACGGACTCCTCCCTCTGGGTCGTCCTTGTGAGCTGGGCCTTCATGTAGAACAGCTCGTCATCGTTTGGCGGCTCCAGGGCCAGGGCCATCTCGATGGCGTTCAGGGCCTTTTCGTCCTCGCCCTTCTTGACGAAGGCCTTGGCCAGCTTGGTCCAGGTCTCGGGGTTCTCGGCATCTTGGGTCGTCGCCAGCTCGTAGGCAAGGACGGCCTTGTCCATGTCGCCCATGCCCATGAGCAGGTCGGCCTTGAGGAGCGCGCCCTCGGCGTGCATCGGGTTTATCTCGAGGAGCTTCTCGAGGCATATGACCGCCTCCTCCTTCTTGCCGACCTCGCTGAAGAGCTGGGCCTTGGCGAACCAAGCGTCCTCGTTCATGCCGTCGATCTGGACGGCCTTATTGAAGTGCGCCCTGGCCTCGTCGTGCTTCCCTTGCACGAACAGGACGCGGCCCTTGCCCGACAATGCAACGGAGTGCTCAGGGTCCTTCTTCAGGACCTGGTCGAAGGCGTCCTGGGCCTTGTCGGTCTCGTCGTTAAGCAGGTGGGTCACGCCCTTGTTGGCCAAGGCATCGAGGTGCTCCGGATGCATGGACAGGGCCTTCTGGAAGTGCTTCATGGCCTCGTCCGTCTTGCCCATGCTTCGGAGGATGACGCCCTTGTGGTTGTAGGCGTCTATGAGCTTCGGGTTGATCTCGATGACCTTGTCGAAACATCTTAGGGCCTCTTCGTTCCTCTTGAGGTGCAGGAATATGAGGCCGATCTGGTACCACGACCGTTCGTCCTCGGGGTCTATGCCCGTGGCCGTCGTGAAGCACTTTATAGCGTCGTTGAACTTGCCGGACTCGCGGTAGACCTTGCCCTTGGCGTGCCAGGCCTCGGCGGACTTGGGCTTGAGCTCCATGGCCTTGTCGAAGCACACGATGGCGTCATCGGGCTTGTTTATCCTGTGGAGGAGCCGCCCTTTCTTTATCCAGACGGCGGCGTTCTTGGGGTCGAGCTTGATGGCCATGTTGTAGCAGTCCCGGGCGGCGTCGTCCTTCTTGAGGTATTCAAGTGCCATGCCCTTGCCCATCCAGGCCTCTTCGAAGGAGGGGTTCAGCTCGATGGCCTTATCGTAGTTCTTGACCGCGGTCTCATAGTCCTGCACGTGGACCATGAGCGTCCCGAGGTTGCACCAGGCCTCCGCGTAGCGGGGCTCGATGTCCAGGGCCTTCTCGAAGTGCTTCTTGGCCTCCTCCGGGTCCTTGAGTATCGTCCCCTTGTGGCACCAGGCGGCCGTGTGGCCTTCGTCGAGGTTAATGGCCTTGGAGTAGTAGACTATGGCCTCGTCGTTCCGTTTCATGTCCTGGAGGATCCGGCCCTTGCCGTACCAGGCCTCGGCAGAGGTGGCGTCTATCTCGAGCGCCCGGTCGTAGCAGGCCAGCGCCTGCTCCCGGTGGCCCTCGTAATGCAAGGTGACCCCCTTGTTGAACCAGGCCAGATGGTACCTCGGGGAATCCTTCAGTGCCAGGTCGTACTGGTCCATGGCCTTCTCGTACTGGTCGAGCATGAGGTAGACATTGCCCATCATGAAGTGGTACGTGGCCGGCATCGTGAGGCCGTTCTCGACGATGTTCTCCTTGACGGAAGCGTCCACGGCCTCCAAGGCCTTGAGGTCGGACTGGATGAGGTCCAGCTTCCGCTTCCGGCCGTACTTGATGCCCGTCAATGGGACGTTGTACTCAAGGACGAGGCTGGCGAGCTTGTCGAGGTCCGACCTGAATTGCTCTATCCTCATGCCAGAGACTATATTGACCGGCTCGATCCACTTGATTATGCAGCTCTTGACGCCTTTCTTGAGGCCCGTGTAAGCCTTGTCGAGGAGCTTTGTGAGGCCCTTTTCCAGGTCGAAGCGGTCATAGACCGCCCAGTCGAGCGGGACCCGGCCCGCCATCTCCTTCAGGAGGTCCATCTCGCTCTTGTTCTTCTGCGGGTCCCTGGTGACCTTGAGAACGATCCTGACGAGGGCGTTCTTCTCCTTCACGAGGAGCACGGGCTTCTCGAGGCCGTAGAGCATGCCGAACTGGAAGAAGAGCTCGATGTCGAAACCGTCGAGTATGATGACGCCCAGGCAGGCGTTCCTTATGCCCTCCATGTCGCCCCCGACATAGACGTCGAAGCCCTGGCTGGCGAAGTACTTACCGATGGCGTCCACGACCTCGCGGAGGTAGTGGTTCTTCTCGGTGGGGGCCATGTACACGATATGGCACCGACGCGGATTGTAATCCTCACGCATGCCTATTCCCCCTCGAAGAATACATTGAAAGAAGGGTTGGCGAGTATTTAAATTTAATTCGTATTAGATTCAGCAATGTCGGAACGGTCATCCGAGGCCGGAAAGGCCGTGACATCACTGCTTCTCGACGTTCTCTTCCCGCATCCGAAGCCGCTGGCCGATCATCGTGATGATCTTCGTCTTGGTCAACTTCTTCCCATCCCCCTTGATGGGCGCCCTGGAGGTTATCAATATCCTCCCGCGCCGGTCGAACCACCGCGATGAGAAATGGTGCTTGTCGTCGACCTGATGCTTGAACCCAAGCTTCCGCGCCGCATTGGCAAGTATCTTCAGGTCGGGATTGGAGACCGCCAGGGCCCTCGGGACCTTCCTGCCCTCGCGCCGCGTGACCGACCTATCAAAATATTCGGGATAGAGGACGATGTAGCCTTCCTTCTTGGAGGGCATCTAGGTTCCCTCCGGTCGTCCCCGCTCACTCGATCAGTACGGCGTTCATGACCCCGTGCTGGCCGGGGCGGGAGGTGACGCGGGCCTTGCCGATGTTCGTCTTGATTATGGCCCCCTTGGTGATGATGTTACGCTGGACATAGTTGGGATCCGCGGGGTTCTCGACGACGGTCTGGACGTCGACCTGCTGTACCTTGCCGGTCTTCGGGTCCCTCACATTGGCCTTGGCCACGCTGAACATCTGGACCTTCGTGTTGCCACCCATGACGCGGATGGTCTTCCTTGTCTGCGGGCCGATGACCGTGAACTGGTCCTCTCGCCCGATCTCGAACTTCCGCTTCTTCCTGATGGGGCGGAGCCTGCCACCGGAGGGCTTCCTCTTCGACCTTCCTTGCCATCTGGCCATACAATCACCTTGACATGGACAGCATCATCGTGCTGGGGTTGCTCTTAATCACAAGATAGTATTTGAATATTTGGGTTCAAAGGGACTAGGCCCGTCGGTGCTGGTCGTGATGGGCGTGGGCATTCGACGGTAGCCGCTCCCTGACCTTGCGTTCATTGTCCCGGGCCTTGTACTCGCGGACCTCCACAAGGTGGGCCTTGATCTCCTTGACCATGCAATCGATGGCCTCCGCCTCGCCGTAGTTCAGGAGGACCCTCTCGCACCGGACAAGTAGCTTGTCCATGATATAGGACGGGATCCTGAAGGAGCCTTCGTCGACAGAGACCTTCGCCTTGGCCTGGTGTATTATCTCCATCAGCGTGTTGTGGGCGATGACATGGACCAGATGGGAGCCGCCGCCCTCGGTGTCGAAACTGCCTTTGGCCTCGTTCTCTTCATCGTCGAGGCGCTCCGCCCCTCGAGGGCCGTCCCTACCACGTTCGTCCGACATGTCCCTCCAAAAGCCCCATGACGCCCTGGCCATTGGCCTAGGCGAACATGCACCCGGGCTCCTTGAGCTTGCCCTTGGTCTTCTCCGTGACCTTATTGATGGCGCACTCGAAGTCTGCCATGCAGACCGACTCCTTCAGGTTCCTGATGGCGAACATGCCAGCTTCGGTACATATGGCCTTGATGTCCGCGCCCGTGGTCTTGTCGGTTTTGGTGGCCAGGACGTGGTAGTTGATGTCCTTCTCGCAGTTCATTCTTTTCGTGTGAATCTTGAAGATGGCGAGCCTGGCATCGTAGTTCGGGATGGGTATCTCGATGATCCTGTCGAACCGGCCCGGCCTCAGCAGGGCTTCGTCGAGGATGTCCACCCGGTTGGTGGCGGCGATGATCTTCACGTCCCCGATGGGATCGAAGCCGTCCAGTTCGGCAAGCAGCTGCATGAGGGTCCTCTGGACCTCGCGGTCGCCCGAGGTCGCGACCTCGAGCCTCTTGGCGCCGATGGCATCCAGTTCGTCGATGAAGACGATGGATGGTGACCGCTCCCGGGCCATGTCGAAGAGCTCCCTGACGAGCCTAGCGCCTTCGCCGATGTACTTCTGGACCAGCTCGGAGCCGACGAGCCTGATGAAGGTGGCCTTGGTGGACTGGGCCACGGCCTTCGCTAGGAGGGTCTTGCCGGTACCTGGCGCCCCAATCAGTAGGATGCCCTTCGGGGGCTCGATGCCGACCTTCTTGTATAGCTCGGGCCTCGTCATGGGATACTCGACGGTCTCCTTGATCTCCTGTATCTGCGGCTCGAGGCCTCCGATCTCCTCGTAGGCCACGCCCGGCTTGTCGATGATCTCCGCCCCTATGACGATGGGGTCCTTGGGTGGCGGGAGCACGCTCATGATGCACAGGGTCTGCTTGTTCATGGCGACCCGCGCATTGGGGACCAGCTTCTTCTTGTCGATGAAATCAGCTGCATGGACTATGAAGTCAGGGCCGGTGCTGGACCTTACGATTATCCGTCCATCCTCGAGAAGGTCGCGTACGTAACCGATGATGAGGGGTGGCGTCTTCAGGCGCTCGAGCTCCATCCGGAGCCTCTTGATCTCCTTCTGGAGGCGTATGAGCTCGTTCTCGACGTAACGCCTTTCGGACTCGGCCCTCCGGACCTCCTCCATGAGCTGGGCGTTCCTGTTTTCCAGGAGGGCGATGCGCTCCGTAAGGTAGTGCGAGAGCTCCGCTGCCTCCTCCTCACCCTTCTCACCATCCTTCTTCTTTGGAAGGTCATCGTCCGGCAATTCCCTCACCCGGTAATCCTCCATTCTTACTAATGATATTTAATACTTTGCTCAGACGGTACAATCCTGTTTGAGGTCTGTACTAATTCTGGTCCGTTCCGGACCAATTATGATAAAAGGGTTTTAAACCTCAAGCCCGATTCAGGGACCTGGGGAACGGCATGCCACAGTGCGAGATGTGCGGACAGGACTCTCCTTTGGCCAAGAGGGTCTTCCTGGAGGGGACCATGTTGATGCTGTGCCCCAAGTGCGCCCGGTTCGGCAAGCCCCTGGATGGCGGCGCAAAGGACGAAGATGGGAATGACATCCCTGTTGATAAGGCCCCGGCGGCCCCCAAGAACATACCGGCGCCATACACGGGCCGCGGAAGGACAGGCAAGGGCCCGGGTGACTACCTCGACCAAGGTGAGGTGGTCCTCGTCGAGGATTTCCACAAGAGGATATTCGACGCAAGGAACAAGCTCGGTTGGACCCATGAGGAGCTTGGGCGGAAGATAAACGAGCGCAAATCCATCATCGCGAAGCTCGAGACCGGGGACATAAAGCCCAACGACGAGCTGCGGAAGAAGCTCGAGAAGGCCCTGAACATCGTCCTCACGGAGCGGGTCGGACCCCCCGGACTGAACATCAAGGAGGAGAAGCGGGCGCTTACATTGGGTGACATGGTCAAGATGAATAAAAAGTAGATTGTTTTCATCTTCTGTCACCATTTTTACATTTAACAGTATGGGCATTGGTACATTGTACTATACGTAAGGTTTATAAATAAAACGCATATTACATACCAAATTCGTTGCAAAGTGCATAGCGGAAGCCCTAGGACCTTCAACCCGGCCAGATGAGCGCTGTCGAAGGGAATAGGAAAGGGAACTACCTAGAAAGGGTATGGGCCGGTCGAAGGATGGGACCCACGTGTCCGGATGATAGGGGGCATTCAGGATCCCGAACAGGAAGGTCAAGATTGGCGAGATGGACAGGGACCGCCACGATAGAGCGAAGCGGCTCGGCTGGTTCGATATCGACAAGGTCAGCCACGCTAAGGTCACCATCGTGGGATGCGGGGCTCTGGGCAACGAGGCCGTGAAGGACCTCGTCCTCCTGGGCTTCAAGCACCTGACCCTCATCGACATGGACAAGGTCGTCGGCGCGAACCTCAATAGGTGTCTGTTCTTTTCCAACAACGACGCGGCCAAGGGGACCCTGAAGGTCGAGGCCGTCAAGAAGGGCGCGCTGGCCCTGGCACCCGAGGCAAAGATAAGGACCCATGCCGAAAAGGTCGAGGCCCTGGGCGAAAAGCTCGTCGATGATGTGGACGTGATCCTGGGTTGCCTCGACAACATCGCCGCGCGATTGCATGTGAACGGACATGCGCGGAAGGCCGGCATCCCGTACATCGACGGTGCGACCAACGGGCTTGTGGGCAAGGTCCAGGTCATCGCCGGCGACGGGCCGTGCCTCGAGTGCTCCATGAACCGGAGCCACATGAAGGTGATGAACCTCCGCCAGAGCTGCACGGGAGAGGATGTTTCGTTCTTCACCCCGAGGCTCCCGGCGGAGATCACGACCACTAGCATCGTTGCCGCGGTCCAGGTCCGGGAGGCCCTGAAGCTCGTCCACGGGCTCAGGGATAAGACAATGAAAGGGGTGCTCTTCTACGACGGTATGCGGAACGAGACGAGCATTCTGGAGGTCGAGCTGAACCCAAGATGTCCGCATCATGCCAGTGCGGGCGATGGTGCTAGCATCGTCGGGACGGGAGCGCCCGGGGAGGTGGACGACCTTGGCCAAGGATAAGGGGGGCAAGGCACCACAACCGAGCAAGGGCAAGTTCGAGGCCCTGAAGACGTTCAAGGACTTCCAGAAGAGGCTCGGTCCCAAGGAGGAGGAGCCCAGAAAGGACGAGACGGGCAAGGAGACCGAGGAGGACAAGAAGGTCCTCGCCATCATAAGGGAGCTCGAGAACGAGCTCCTGGCCCTGAAGGAGACCGTCGACACCAAGAACCTCAACGGCATGCTGCAGGAGGCCTCGGACGCGCTCAAGGCCGGGGACCACAAGGGCGCCATGGACATGGTCATTAAGCTAAAAGAGGAGATCGACAAGGTCATAGAGAGCCACATCGAGAAGAAGTACTTCGACGCCGAGATGCTCATAATCGAGCTCGAGGTCGTTGGCATCGATGTGTCCTCGTCCAAGAAGATCGTCGAGGAGGGCAAGAAGGCCCTCAAGGAGAAGAGACTGAAGGAGGCCCTGGAGCTCGCCGAGACGGCCGGCGCAGAGGTCGAGAAGCTGCAGCGCCAACAGGTCATGGAGGTAATGACCTACGCCACCTCCATCATCGATTCCCTCAAAGCGTTCCATGTGGATGTGGCCAAGTTCGAGGCCGCCGCCGAGGAGACGCGGAAGGAGCTCGACGCCAAGCATTTCGAGAAGGCCATGGAGTTCGTCATAGGCCTCGAATCCAACGTGAGTTCTTACAGGGTCCAGAAGTTCGACGAGCTCATCGGGCAGACCAGGGAGATCATCGCCTCTAAGGAGGACGAGGGTAAGGATGTCGCGGAGGCCCAGGGCATGCTGAAGCGGGCCCTGCAGTCCATCGTGGTCAAGGATTTCGAGGCGGCCAGCGAGTACCTCATCGAAGCCCGCTACGCCGCTGACAAGGAGGCGGGCCTGGAGTTCAAGGCCAAGGCCGGCCTCAGGGCCTCGGCTGAGAGGTACGAGGAGCTCAAGAAGGAGGGCATCTGCTCCACGGTCTGCGAGGAGCACCTAAAGCTGGCCGCCAAGGCCATCGAGGAGAAGAACTTCGACGAGGCCCTGCTGGAGGCCAAAAAGGCCGAGGGCGCCGTGGGCACGGCCCTCCGCGAGTACGAGCGCATCCAGAAGCGCATCGGGTCCGTGGCTGCTAACAAGGACTTGGCCGCGGGCTTCGGCTGCAACCTCATGGAGACCGAAAGCCTCCTCGAGCAAGCCCGATCGTCCCTGGGCAAGGGAGAGTTCGAGCTCGCCCAGGACTTCGCGACGCAGGCCGACGATGAGCTGGCTCGATCGATGCAAATCAAGGCCAAGACCGAACGGGACGTGCTCACGGAGGCAGCGAACTCGGTCCATGATTCCAAGGTCGAGAACCAGCTGACCGAGGCCATGGAGCTCGTAACGACGGGCAAGGTACAGAGGGGCTTCCAGCTGTTACAGAAGGTCCGCAGCAGGCTCGCCGGCGCCGTCGAGAAGATAATCTCATTGAAGGCGTCGCTGGCCGCGCTGCAGGAACGCCTCGAGAAGCTGGCCCTGGAAGGCATCGATATAAGCGAGGCCATGGACATCATCGAGCGGGTCCAAGGGGCCATGGGTGGAGGGGACTTCGCCAAGGCGAGGTCGGAGTTCTATCACGCCGAGAGGCTCGTAGGCCAGTGGACCTCGGACAGGGTCTACGACACGCTATGCAATATCGAAAAGGACCTGGGGGCCATCGAGAGGTTCGGGCTCCCGCCCCCCGCGGTCGATGACCAGCTCAATGAGTCCTGGTCGCTCTTCGTGAGAGGCGAGAAGGAGAAGGCCTCGGAGATATCCGAACAGCTAAGGAAGGACATAGGCGACTACAAGAAGAACTTCATGTCCGCCATGGACACAATCCAGACGGCGCAGTACCGCATCCACCATGCCTATGTGATGGGCATAGGCATCAACGGGGCCGTCACGACGCTGGACCAGGCCTTCGACCAGGTCACTAGCGTGGACTTCTCCGGCGGGACCGAGACGGCCAACAAGGCCATCGACGTGGTCATGTCCGCCGAGGAGAAGGCCGTCAAGGAGCTCATGAAATCCACGGAGGACATGATCGTTGACATGGAGAGCAACTTCACCGTGCCCCTGGCCCGGGACCGGTTCCACAGGGCCAAGGAGCTTCTAGAGCTCGGGGCCTACTTCAACGCCTACACCGAGCTGAGGCAGGCCGCCGACCACATCACACATCTAAGGGAGGAGCTCCAGAACCTCGACACGAACTTCGAGGAGGTGACCGCGCTCCTGCGCATGGGCGAGGCCATGGACATTGACATCGCGGCCTTCCAGAACCTCATGGACGAGGCCCAGGCGAACCAGGAGAACGGCAACCTTCAAATGGCCATAAGCCTCCTGGACCAGGTCCGCGAGGATGTCCAGGAGATCTACGGCACGCGCATCTCCGAGAAGAAGGAGCAGGTCACGGAGCTCGTGAAGGAGCTCGAGGCCAAGAGCGTGGACGTCGAGCGTCCGAGGAAGGGCCTCAATGATTCCGAGGGGCACCTCAAATCCAGGGACTTCATAAACGCGTTCATCGCGCTCTCCGATTCGCACAAAACGCTGCTCGAGCTCAAGGAACGTCATGAGCAGGCGACCAAGGCGCTTGCCGACCTGACCGCGCGCGTCGAGAAGGCCGCGGGCCACAAGCTGCCGACCAAGAATCTCAGGGAGAAACTGGGCAGGGCCCAGGCATCTCTGGTAACGGGCCAGCTCGCCGAGGCCATCGATGCCTTTTCCGAGATCGACGCGGACCTCCAGGAGGCGCTGGCAGGCCTCGTCGACAAGAGAATAAAGGAGGACCTGGAGGAATGGATTGACAGGGCCAGGGCCTTCAACATCAAGGTCAAGGACGCGGAGCGCTTCCTGGACCTCGCAAAGGGGGAGCATGAGGGCGAGGACCACGAGGCGGCCCTGGAGAACATCGAGCGGGGTGTAGGTTCCTGCAAGGCCGCCATCAGGATGGTAGTCGATGCGCAGCTGGAGGAGGCCGGGGAGTCCATCGTCGAGGCCAGGGAGGCCGGCATATCGCCGGGGCCCGTGGCCAAGATGCTCGATAAGGCCAATCGAGCCATGGAGGACGAAAGGTTCGAGGACGCCTCAAAGACCCTGAACGACCTGAAGAGCGGCCTGGCAACGCAACGCGAGAGCCACAACAAGGCCCAGGCCGCCATGGACGAATGCGTGGGGAAGATCAAGGCCTACCAACAGGAGGGCGCGAAACTGACGGTGGTCGAGGAGACCCTCGAGGCCGCCAGGCAGAGCATGGCGAGCGGGGAGTACGACATCGCCATGGACCTGATATCGCAGTCCAGTGACGGTGCGGACAATGTGCACAATTCCTACCTCGAGGCCAAGAAGTCCATAGAGGAGGGTTTGGCGCTCATCGAGGGCCTCACCGATCTCGATTTGGACACGCTGGCCCTGACCGAGGAGTCCACCAAGGTCTACGACCACATCGACCAGGGCGACTACAGTACGGCCATCGAGAAGGCCTACGACCTTAGGGACAGGGCCGAGAGGCTCAGGGTGGAGCATTACGATGGCAGGATCAAGGAGCTCAAGGAGAAGATGAAGGAAGCGGAGGCCAATAAGGAGGACATCTCGGGGCTAAAGGACCACATAGGCAACCTCGAGGCCGCCATCATGTCCAACGAATTCGACGGGCTGTCCAAGAAGGTGGATGATGGCCACGCAATGCTTGCCGAGATCGGTCAGCGCTACGAGGCCGAAGGGAAGAAGGTCGCTTCCGTCGAGAAGGAGCTGGCCAGGTACGAGAAGAAGGGCACCATATTGCTCGAGGCCAGGAAGCTCCTCGACGAGGCCAAGGGGCTGCTCGAGAAGAGGGACTATTCGGCCATGGGCAAGACCATTGAGAAGGCCAGGGGTGCCACCGCGACCGCCGAGAGGACAAAGGCCGAGGCCAAGGACGCACTGGACAAGTGCACGGAGGCCATCGAGGTCCCGTTCGAGGAGATCGACGGAAAGAGGTTAGTGGAGCTCTCCGCCGACGCCCACAGCAAGTTCGACGAGGGGTACTACGAGGAGGCCCGGACGCTGGCGAACAACGCCATCGAGGAATCCAGGAGACTCCAGACTGAGCTAGTGTCCGCCAAGCTGGCCGATTGGGAGGCCCTGCGCGATGAGGCCGAGGCCGAGGGCGTGAACCTGGCCCCGGCCATGGAGCAGGTCAAGGATGTGCCCGGGTTCATCAAGGACGGCTCCTTTGTGCCCGCCTACGACTTCTGCAAGGAGGCCATGGAGACCGCGAAGGGCCTCCGGGCGGACCATGCAAATGCCAAGGAGCTGCTCGACAAGCTAGAGCAGATGATCGCCGAGGCCAAGGCCATGGGCATTGCGGCCGAGACGAGCGAGGAATCGGTCAAGGACATCAACGATGCGTTCACTTTACCGGACTATAAGGCCGGGGCCGAGCTGGCCCAGCACAGCATCGAGGACCTGACCGGCGAGAGGGATACGTTCTTCACGGCCATTGTGGGAAGCCTGGAGGAGGCGATCACGGACGCCAAGGGGATGCAGGTACCGGTGAACAGGCCGGCGGAGCTGCTCAAGGAAGGGCAGGGCCTGCTCGATAACAAGGAGTACCTTGATGCCCACAAAGCATTCACCGAGGCCAAGAAGGCGTTGGGGGAGGTCACTAAAGGCTTCGAGGAGACCTCGGCCAAGGTCGCTGAACTGGAGACCGCCGTAGCCGAGGCCAAGGACCACGGCGTGGCCGTGGAGAAGCCCGAGGCTGGCATGGCCAAGGCCAGGGACGCGCTGTCCGAGGCCCGCTTCGACGACGCCGCCAAGGCCATGGCGACCGCCAGGGACGGCCTGAACAGGGCCTGGAAGGCCAGCGCCTCCAAGAGGATGGAGGAGGTCAGGCAGGAGATCGGGAAGCTCGAGGAGGTCGGGGTCCCGACGGCGGAGGTCAACGACCTCTTCCAGGGTGCTTCCGCGGCCCTTGACATAGGGGAGTTCAAGGAGGTCCTGACCATCTGCAACACGACCATGGACAGGGTCACAGCCCGGCGCCAGGAGCATGACAGGGCCCGGCTTGCCGTCGAGGCCGCTAGGACCGTCATGGACAGCCTGGAGGGCATCCCGGCGGAGCTCGACAAAGCGACGAAGAATCTGAAGGGCGCCGAGGCCATGATAAAGGATGGCAAGCTGGACGAGGCGGAGACTGAGGCGAAGGCCGTCATGGAGGACATCGAAGCCGTCATGAGCGCCTTCCTGAAGGAGAAGCTGGAGGCCGTCCAGGGCGAGGTGGACGACGCGCTCCAGTCCGGGGCGAGGTCCGCGGACCTGGACTTCACGACCAAGGCCATGGACGCGCTCTCTGAGAAGAAGTACCGGGAATCATGGGACATCATAGTCAAGGGGGAAGGGACCCTCAAGGACGTCCTGGCGACCTACAGGAAGGCGCGCGAGGCCCTCGAGGTATCCACGAACCTCGTCTACGAGGCCGAGCAGGAGCTCGCCCTGTCGTCGGCGCTCGAGTGCATCGACCAGGCCAACGCATCCCTGGAGGGCGGCGACTATGCCGCCACGGAGGAGATGTCGAAGCGCGCAATCGACGAGCTGACGAAGGCCACGAAGAACTATCTGGACGGTCAGTTATCGACGACCGAGCTCCTCATCAGGAGGCTCGAGATGGGCGGCAAGGTCAAGCTTGTCGAGGCCAGCAAATTGCATAGCGAGGCCAAGGCCGCATTCGACAAGGGGGACATGGTGGCCACCAAGGCCATGCTGAAAAAGGCGTCGCGCGAGGCCAAGCGGTCCAGGGCCAACTTCGAGATCGCCAAGGAGGTCATCTTGGCCCTGGAGGACATATTCTCGGCCCAGGCGCTCAACCTCAACATGCTGAGGAAGGGCCGGGAGAGGGCCAAGGCCGCCTTCGAGCGCGACTACGACGAGCTCCTCGAGAAGGAAGAGGAGGTCCTGCCCGCCGGGCCGGTCGCGGCGCAGCTCATACTGCAGTACCAGGTCAAGTTCGAGGAGAGCATCAACATCGATATGGACATCACCAAGGCCAAGAAGGTCCTCGCCGAGGCCCAAACGGCCCTCGACGCCCACGATTACAATGAGGCCGTCAAGGCCGCCAAGGAGTGCTACGAGACAGTGAAGCAGTCCGAGCGCGCGGCCACCATGAGGACCCTGATCTCGATGCAGGAGAAGCTCGATGAGATCAAGGAGCGGTGCGTGGACTGTTCCATACAGGAGAACCTGTTGGACAGGGCCAGGGCCGCGGCCAACGAGGGCGACACCAGCACGGCGTTCAGGTACATGAACGAGTGCAACGAGAGCCTGGGGAGCCTGAAGGACGAGCACAAGGAGACCACCGAGGCCTTACGCCACGCCGAATCGGCCCTAATGCTCGCGGACCACATGGGGATCCAGGCGCCGGCGGCCCACGAGATGCTGGCCAGCGCCAACACCATGATGGACGCGAACGACTTCGAGAGCGCCAAGGACCTCAGCCGGCAGGGCCTAGAGGAGGTCAACAAGGCCAAGCACGAAGTGGTCACGATCCGGCATGGGGAGGTTTCCAACTACCTCGAGGCCGTCGAGAAGGAGGGCATCCCGGTCCACAGGGCCAAGCACCTGCTGAAGAAGTCCAGGGACCTCCTGGAGACCCAGGACTACATCAGGGCCCTGCACTTGGCGGAGAGGGCCGAGGCCGAAGCGCGCCAGATGGCGTCGATGCATTCCGAGGTCAAGGACATCATGTCCGCCACGAACGAGAAGATACAGTACGCGAAGTCCCTGGGCGTCGAGATGGCCGCCATCGAGGAGCTGCAGGCCCGCATGGGGGCCACCCTTGCCACGGGCAAGCACGAAAAGGTCAGGGAGCTGTCCGCCGAGATCGAGAGCGAGCTCCTATCCATGATCGTCGAGGAGTGCAACAAATCCATAAACAAGGCCCAGGACAAGCTCAAGGAGGCCGAGGGCCTGGGCCTGAACGTCGAGGAGCTCAAGGGCGAGGTCACCACGGCGAACAAGGCGCTCGAGGAGGAGGACTTCGACACGGTCATGTCCACGGCCAAGGACCTGTTGGGCAAGGTGGACACGCTCATGGGCCAGGAGGTCACGGCCCGCCTCGAGAAGCTGAAGGAGCACTTGGGCGAGGCGGCGGCGGCCAATTTGAAGGTCCCGAACAGCGAGGCCCTCGTGCAGGCTGCCGAGGAGGCCATCGGCGCTGGCGAGACCAAGAAGGCCCTGGAGAAACTGAACGAGCTCGGCGAGGCCCTGAGGGCCGAGCGACTGAAGAAGGTCAACGAGCTCCTATCCTCCACGGATAAGATGATAAAGGCCGGCGAGAAGGAGAAGATCGACGTCTTCCATGCCAAGGGGTTCTTCGACGAGGCCAACGATGCGCTCGGCCGGGAGGAGCTGGACGAGGCCTTCGACTTCGCGGTCCAGGCCTATAACGGGGTCAAGGATATCCACCTCAACTACATCAACGGCATCCTAACAATGTCGAAGCAGGTCCTGGAGCTGGCCGTGGAGACCGGCGGGGACACCAAGCGCGTGGAGACCTTCCTGGAGAAGACGCAGGAGGCCACGGAGAAGGACAACTTCGACCGGGCCCTGTTCTATGCCAAGCAGTGCGCCCGCGAGGCCGACCGGCTGCAGTTCAAGCTCATACAGACCATGGTGACCAAGCTCGAGGGCGAGGTCAAGGCCGACGAGACCAAGGACTTCGCGAAGGCCAAGGAACTACTGGAGGAGGCCAAGTCCGCCCTGCTTACGAAGAAGTACGACCAGGCCAGGGAAACGGTGCTCAAGTGCCGCGACGAAATCTCGCGTGCGATGTCACCGGTGCCGGAGAAGCCCCCCGAGGAGCCGAAACCTGAGGCCGTGGAGGTGGTCCCAGCCGGCCCCAACAAGTGCCCGAAGTGCAGCGAGGACATAGAGCCTGGCTGGAAGGTCTGCCCGAGCTGCAACACGCCACTAGGTGAGGCCGCCCCATCTGCCGAGGAGGCCAAGCCCGAGGAGCCAAAGCCGCCGGAGCCCGAACCGGTCCCGACGCCCGAGGTCAAGCCCGCTCCGCCACCGGCGGCCAAGCCGATCTCCGAGATGGACGGGCTGTTCAAGTCGGCCGAGGAACTCCTGGTCGAGGCCGAGAACCTCGGCATGGACATCGATGTCTTCAAGATGGAGATCCAGAACGCGAGGACGGCCATCAGCGAGGGCAGGCCCGCACAGGCGGAGACCGCGCTCAAGGGGATGCCCGAGCGGATCAAGGCCGCCATGGCCGCCTACAAGAGCGTGGACGCCCTCGTGTCCGAGGTGGACAAGTTCCTGACCATCGCGGCCAACTACAGCTTCGACATCTCCAGGCCGCAGAACATATTCCAGCAGGGTCTGGGCCTGAGGAGGACGAACATGGCCGGCGCCCTGGAGCTGCTAAAGAAGGCCAAGGACGAGGTGCTGAGCCTGCTCGAGGGAGTCTACCCGTACATCACCTTCGACATGGCCAAGGACAAACCGATCACCATGGACATCTGGAACGCCACCTATGTCTATGTCTCCAACACGGGAAACATCCTCGCCCGGGAACTGACGGTCGAGGTCGAGGGGGCGGAGCTCGACGGCAAGGTCATCATCCCGAAGATAAACATCGGCGAGACCCGCGAGATACCGGTCAAGGTCAGGCCCGTGGCCCAGGGCCAGCAGACCCTCAAGTTCAAGGTCACGTTCCAGAGGGACTTCGATTCGAGGATGTACATGGCGGAGTTCCCGCAGGTCGTGGTCGTGCTGCCGGGCACCCCAAGTAAGCCCGGGGCCGTGTCCATAGGCGGCGGGAGGCCCCGGCCGAACCCGACGGAGGTGAAGGAATTGGACGCATCGAGGTGTCAGCTCTGTCAGGGCGATATCCGTCAGGGACAGTTCCGGGTGACCTGTTCCTGCGGCAAGGACTACCACGAGACCTGCGCATCCAAGATAGCCGACTGCGTGTTCTGCAACAGGCCCCTCCGTAGCGGCGGCCAGTGAGCGTTACAGGTCCGCGATCTTGATGTTCTGCCCGTCCACGATGGCCGCTTTTGTCCGGACGTTCGAGGAATAGCTCGCGCAGGAGAAGACGCTCAGCAGACGCTCGTCGAAGAAGTAGTGGTAGCCGTCAGGCCAGCGCTGGTGGCCTCGTACAATCCTCTCGATGCCGTTCTTTTCCATGAAGGCCTTGAACGCCCTCCAGCCGAAGACGTTCATGTAGCCGCGGTAGGCGTTCGGGGCGAAGTCCTGGAGGCTTTCCTTGGGGTCGTTCCAGAGGAGGCCTAGAAGCAACCGGTCTTCCGTGTCGTTCGGTTCCACGATGCCCTTTCGAAGGGCCTTGATGTCGTCGAATGTGGGAAGTCCCTCCGGGACACCACCATGGACCGCGAAGACCACATTGTCAATGACCGCGGCGACGGGCATGAGAGAGAACATCTCGTTGAAGGGCCTATGGAGGCCCTCGATGCCCCGCACATCTAGCTCGTCCTTGAAGCCGTGCTGTTCGTTGACCCAGAAGGTCTCGTGGTTGCCCCGGAGCATGTGCACATGGTCCGGATCCTTCAGGTGCTCACCGATTAGGAGCTCCAGTACATCAACGCTCTGCCGCCCGCGGTCGACATAGTCGCCGAGGAACAGTAGGTGCTCGAAGCCGCCCTTCTTGAAACGTTCGATCGCGGATCCTGCGGCCCTGAGGTCGCCATGGAGGTCGCCGATCACCAGCGTCGTTCCTGAGAACCGCAGGAGGCTCGGCTGCGCTCGGAAGCGCTGGCCAGCGGGCCCGATCAGGTCCTGTTCGAGTTCCTTGGCCATCCCCATCGGATCGAACTCCCCTTATTATATCTATATAATAATAGAATATATTATTGATTCCATTCCTTGGACCGGTAAGGATTTCAATCTAGAACGTGTTGTTCGCCCGGAGGACCCTTTCAAGGTCCTTGACTGGGATGTTCGATGAGGATAGTCCCGATGGACAAGCTTCCGCTCGAGGTCGTGGTGGACGTCTTCAACAGGGGCTTCAAGGACTACGTGATCCCCGTCCAGATGGACTCCTACATCCTGAAGGATTACATCTTCGTCAACGACATCTCTCTGGCTGATTCCTTTGCGGCCCTCGACGACAAGGACGTGGCCCAGGCCTTCACATTCACCGGCTTGAGGGGAAAGGGGAGCTGGGTCGGAGGCCTCGCTGTGGACCCGGGGCATCGGGGCCTGGGCTTCGGCAAGGCGGTCCTCGCGGCCCAGGTCGAGAGGGTCAAGAAGCTAGGCCAGGACGACCTGTGGCTAGAATGCCTAGAGGACAATGACGTGGCCATGAGGATGTACCAGAAGGTGGGCTTCAAGCAGGCCCGGAAGGTCCATTTCATGCAGTGCGATGACCCGAAGGTCGTCCCCGCCGATGCGCCCGAGCACGAGCGGCGCGACGCGAGCATTTCCGAGGTCCTCCCGGTCTACGACAAGGAGCACATATGGCCCAAGGCCCCGGAATCCCTTAGGAGGCTCGCCGGCGTGCACATCGAGGTGGCCGTCAAGGACGGCAATATAGTTGGATACCTCATAGCCTTCCCTGGCGTCGAGGTGACCTACCTGTGGGACCTCAGCGCGAACGTCTATGGTGATGTCCTTCTTAACGGGCTCATAAGGACCCTCGAGACGAAGCAGTTGAGCATCGCCAACCTGCACTCCAAGGCCCTATTATCGATGCTGCAGAAGAGGGGCTTCGTGATAACCTACACGCTCGAAGTGCTCCGGTTAAAGCTGCGCCAGGGCATCTTGCCCTGGTGAGGCCATCGGTCCGTCCCGGATTTCTCGACGAAACATTTAAGAAATGCCGCCACCATGTTGTGCCCCATGCCCGAGAAGAAGCCCCTCCCGGTCTTCGAGGAGAGAGGCTACAAAAGGGCCAAATGCCCCAAGTGCGGGTCGGTCTACTGGTCGAAGGACGGCGTAGCCAAGGCGTGCGGCGACACGCCATGCGTGGAATATTCCTTCATAGGCAAGCCGCCCATAAAGGGAAGCTACGACCTCGACAGGATGCGCGAGGCCTATCTGAGATTCTTCGACAAGGACCACACGCGCGTCGGCAGGAACCCGGTCGTGGCCCGCTGGAGGGACGATGTCTTCCTGGTCAACGCGTCCATATACGACTTCCAGCCGCACGTGACCTCGGGCGAGGTCCCCCCGCCGGCGAACCCGCTCGTGATCTCACAGCCCTGCATACGCATGACGGACCTGGATTCCGTCGGAAGGAGCGGCCGACACCTGTCGAACTTCGAGATGATGGCCCACCATGCCTTCAACTATCCGGACAAGGAGGTCTACTGGGACGACCAGTGCGTCCGGTATTGCGTGGGTCTGTTGGAAAAGCTAGGTGTCGACGAACATCTGGTGATATATAAGGAGAACCCTTGGGTCGGGGGCGGAAACGCGGGCCACGCGCTGGAGGTCATGGTGGACGGCCTGGAGCTCGCAACGCTGGTTTTCATGAACCTGCGTGAGGACCCCAACGGGACCATCATTGTGAAGGGTGGCAAGTTCAGCCCCATGGACATCAAGATCGTTGACACGGGCTATGGCCTAGAAAGGTTCCTGTGGGCATCACGCGGGACGCCCACGATCTATGACGCCATCTATCCGGAGGTCTTGAAGAAGGTCTTCGACATGGCCTCAGTGGAGCCCGTTACCAACAGGTACCCGGAGCTTGGCATGGAATGGGCCAAGGCCTCGGGGATATTGAACCTGGACTCGACCTCCAACCTGGTGCAGCTCAGGGGCGAGCTCGTCAAGAGGCTGAGGTCCAAGGGACAGGACATCACCATCGAGAAGCTCACGGAGATCATGGAGCCCGTGGAGCGGGTCTACGCCATCGTGGACCACGCGCGTTGCCTTGCGCTCATGCTGAACGACGAGCTCATACCGTCGAACGTCAAGGCTGGGTACCTTGTCAGGCTCGTGCTCCGGAAGGCATTGAGGCACATCGAGGAGCTCGGCATCAAGGTGGACCTCGCGGACCTGGTCATGATGCACAAAGACAACATGAAGGGCATCACGGACCTGTCCTCGCGGGAGGAGTTCATACGCAAGGTCCTGGCCCTTGAGACGGAGAGGTACAAGGAGACCGCGTCCAAGGCCAAGAAGCTCGTCGAGAAGAACCTGACGGCCCTCAAGGAAGGCAGCAAGAAGGGCTACAAGGCCCTCATCACGCTCTACGACACGCACGGCCTCCATCCTAGCCTCGTCAAGAAGGCCGCGTCGGAGCTTGGGTCCGAGATCGAGGTCCCGGACGGCTTCGAGGCCATGGTGGCCGAACAGCACAGCAGCCAGACGCCGGAGGAGGTCAAGGAGGCCGCGGTGCCGAAATGGATCCTCGACATCAGGTCCAAGGTCGAGGCCCAGGGCCTTCCCGAGACAAGGACCGTCTATTACGACCAGGTCCACGGCACCGAGTTCGATGCGGTGGTGCTGTTCGCCGACAAGGAGGTCGTCGTGCTCGACCAGACCATGTTCTATCCCGAGGGCGGCGGCCAACCGTCGGACCGCGGGACCATCGTCCAGGAGCACACGAGCCTTTCAGTTACGGACGTCCAGAAGCTGGGCAAGGTCATCCTCCATAAGGTCGAAGGAAGGCTGCCGAAGGTCGGGACCATCGTGAAGGGAAGGATCGACAGGGTCCGCAGGCTGGCCCACATGCGGCACCACACCGGCACCCATGTCGTGCTGGCCTCGGCGAGGCAGGTGCTTGGCCCCCATGTGTGGCAGGCCGGGGCGCAGAAGGGCGCGGAGGAGGCCCGTATAGACATCACGCACTTCGCCAGGATCACCGACGAGGAACGGAGGAGGATCGAGTTCCTGGCCAACGAGGTGGTCCTCAAGGCCATTCCCATCGAGAAGGTCGTCCTCCAGCGGGACGAGGCCGAAAGGCGCTTCGGCTTCAGGCTCTACCAGGGAGGCGCCCCGACGAGCAAGACCATAAGGGTCGTCAGGATCGGCGACTTCGACGTGCAGGGCTGCGGCGGGACGCACCTGGACAACACGGGCGAGATCGGGCTCATCAAGATAAACAAGACCGAGCGCATCCAGGACGGTGTTGTGAGAATCGAGTTCTCGGCGGGCATAGCGGCCGTCAAGAACATCCAGAGGCTGGAGACATTGCTAGAGGATTCCTCCTCGATACTGAGCGTCCCGGCGGACCAGCTACCCAAGACTGTTGAGAGGTTCTTCGAGGAATGGAAGCGGCTCAACAAGGAGATCAAGGAGCTCAAGATGGGGGCCCTGGACCCGGAGAGCCTGCTTGCAAAGGCCGAGAAGCTCGGTAACGTGAAGTTCGTGGTGGCCCAGGTGGACATGGGCATGAACGAGATGATCGGGGCTGCGAAGGAAACGACGGAAAAGGAACCGTCCGTCGTTGTTCTTGTCAGCGTCACCGAGGGCCAGGGGGCCCAGGCCGTGGTCGCCAGGTCGGCCACGGTGGAGCTCGATGCGCGCGAGGTCATCAAGGAGGTCGCCAAGGTCCTGGGCGGGAAGGGCGGCGGAAAGCCGTTCCTGGCACAGGGCGGGGGCCCCAACGGGAACAAGACAGGTGAGGCGCTAGAGAAGGCCAAGGCCGTCGTAAGGAAGGCCCTGGACGGTAAGTAGACCGGTCTAGTCGGGACCTCCCAGGGACCGGCCCCGAAACTCTTAATAACCAACCCGTTCATTGATAATGCGAATTCCGGAAGAACGGGATTGATATGCCAACAGTAAAAGGGAAGGCTGATGCCATGATCGATGACGATGATGAAGAAGAGGAAAGCAAAGGCGACCAGATCGAGGGCCTTAAGACGACCACGAACATCGCCAAGTACTCCATGATTACCTTCGGGTTCATTGGCGTGGTATCGCTTTACGTTACGATATTGATCTGGAACCTGTCGACCGAATACAAGCTGCTGTACACTTCGGTCCTGTCACTGTCATTGGCCTTCATCTTCCTCGGTGTCTACTCGATACTCTCGGATAGCGTCAAGGCCGCCGAGAGGGAGAAACGCCGAAGAAGGGCCCTTTGACAAGCTCCGAAGGACCGCTTGATTCGAATTTGACCCCGACATAACCTTTTTTATCCCAAGATTGTTCTCGTCCATAGATGCGCATAGCGGTCGTCCTCAAGGACAGATGCCAGCCCAGGAAGTGCTACTACGAGTGCATCAAGTACTGCCCGCCCATGAGGAACGGCATAGCCGTCTTCGAGAAGGGGGAGAAGGGCAAGGTCAAGGTCTCGGAGGAGCTCTGCGTCGGGTGCGGCATATGCGTCCACAAATGCCCGTTCGGGGCCCTGAAGATCATCCAGTTACCGGAGGCCCTGACCCATGACCTTGTGCACCAGTACGGCCTCAACGGCTTCAGGCTGTTCAGGCTACCCGTCCCCATCAAAGGCCAGGTCGTCGGCATATTGGGCCCGAACGGCATAGGCAAGACCACCATTTTCCAAGTGCTCAGCGGGAACCTGGTCCCGAACCTCGGGGACATAGACAACCCCGGGGACTGGGCCAAGGTCCTCGAGAAGTACGCCGGCACGGAGGTCCACAACTACCTCGAGCCGCTCTCCAAGGGCGGCCTGAGGGTGGCCCTGAAGCCGCAGTACGTGGACAAGATACCCGCAGGCTTCCAGGGCATCGTGAGGGACCTTCTCAAGAAGCTGGACGAGGCCGGCCGCCTGGACGAGGTCGTCAAGGAGCTGGCCCTGGAGCGCTTCATGGACCGGCAGATAACCAACCTGAGCGGCGGTGAGCTCCAGAGGGTCGCCGTGGCCGCCACGGTCCTGAAGGACGCGGACGTGTACCTCTTCGACGAGCCGTCGTCGTACCTTGACATCTACCAGCGGCTGAGGATCGCGCGGGTCATCCAGGCCAAGGCCAAGGAGCGCCTGGTCATGATAGTGGAGCACGACCTGGCCATACTCGACTTCCTGGCGGACACCGTCTACCTGATGTACGGAGAGGAGGGCGCCTATGGTGTCGTGGCCCAGCCGCGGGGCGTAAGGGCCGCCATAAACACGCACCTTGAAGGCATGATGAAGGAGGAGAACATCAGGTTCAGGGACACGGCCATAGAGTTCATTCCGAAGCCACCAAGGGACGAGTGGGACAGGCCCGTGTTCATCACCATACCGCCGCTGGTCAAGCGGTTCAAGGGCTTCACCCTGACGGTGGAGGGGGGTGAGGTACACCACGGTGAGGTCGTCGGCGTCCTTGGGCCGAACGCGACCGGCAAGACCACGCTCGTGAAGATGCTGGCCGGCCTGGAGCTGCCTGATGTGGGCACCATCGAGTTCAGGGTCAAGGTATCCTATAAACCGCAGTACATCAGACCCGAGTACGAAGGGACCGTCGAGGAGGTCATAAACGCGACCCTGGGGGCCATGTCCAACGACATGCTCTACAAGGCCGAGATCGAGAGGCCCATGAGGCTCCCGGAGATCTTCCACAAGGACGTGAACGGCCTCTCCGGCGGGGAGCTCCAGAGGCTGTCCATCGCGCTGGCCCTGGCCCGGGAGGCGGATCTGTACCTCATCGATGAGCCGTCCGCATACCTGGACGCCAACCAGCGGATGGAAACCGCCAAGTGCATAAGGCGCGTGATGGAGAAGAAGGGACAGCCTGCCCTCATCGTAGACCACGACGTTTACTTCATCGACCTCGTGAGCGACAGCCTCATGGTCTTCAGCGGGGAGCCATCGATAAAGGGCTTGGCCCGGGGGCCCTTCGGCCTCAGGGAGGGCATGAACGCATTCCTGAAGGACATTAACATAACCTTCAGGCGGGACGGGGACACCAACAGGCCAAGGATAAACAAGCGGGATTCCAGGCTGGACAGGGAGCAGAAGACCAGCGGGGAATACTATTATTCGAAATAAATGAGGCCGCCCCACATGATATAGGCCTCAGTGAACGTTTATGGGCGTTAATAAAAATCAAATTTATCTTACCTTTAATAGGCCACTTTTGCTTTTTTGCCCATTTCGATGCATATCTAGAGCTTATATGGCGTCCGATAAATTATTTAAAGGTGCATTTGGATACCCAATCGATTATTATGTCACCAAGCGAGAATGTAGAATTTGAGTGTCCCCTTTGCGGCGCAACGGTCAAAGACACGGACGTGAAGTGTCCGGAATGTGGTGCCGAGTTCGAAAAGTCCGAAGAGGAAGAGGAGACCACAGAGAAGGGGACCGAGGAAGAGACCGAAGAGGAAGAGAAGAAGCCCAAGAAGGCCGAAGAGAAGGAAGAGGAGGAGGAAGAGGAGGCCGAGGAGGCGGAAGAGGAAGAGCCTGAAGAGGAGGAGGAAGAGGCCGAGGAGGAAGAAGAGGAGGAGCCCGAAGAGGAAGAGGAGGAGGAAGAAGAGGAGGCCCCGGCTCAGAAGAAGTCCCCTATACTTGGTATCATCATCTTCCTGGTCGGTGGTGCCTTGGCAGGCGGTGGCCTGCTGAAGGACGTCATCCTCGATGGCAAGGCGTTCTCGATGGATTCCATCGGCTCAACGCAATGGGCCGTGGTCGGCATCGGTGTCGTAATACTGATCATCGGCCTCGTGCTCATCATGATGTCCATGATGGCCGCGCCGCCCCCAGCCAAGAAGCCCTCCACACGACGCAAGCCCAAGGTCGAAGAGGAGGAGGAAGAGGAGGAGGAAGAGGAGGAGGAGAAGCCGGCCAAGAAGGGCGACAAGAAGAAGGACAAGGATAAGGAAAAGGGCGGCGATTACGAGTGCCCTGAGTGCGGCGCCATCATCGGGGAGGACGACAAGAAGTGCCCCGAGTGCGGCGTCGAGTTCGAATAGACCTCTGGCCTTGTCCCTTTTTGATTTTATTCATTTTTGATTTTCATCTCATTTAGACATATCGATGATGCTGTCGAAAAGAGGCTTGTGCACGAAAAATGTTCAAGGTCTATCTCTCGACCAATGGCCGTGCCGGGATGCCCAGCTCCTTCTCGACGCTCGAGGCCAGCTCCGTCGGGGAACCGAAGATCGTGAACACCTCTTCCGGGCGGCAGGCCTTGATGAACTTCAGCATGGATGGCAGGTCCCCGTGATCGCTGAGAGGGAACTGCGCGTCCAGGCCCCAGGCCCCCGCAAAGTCCCGTATCCCGCACCAGCCTGAGGCGTACGCGATGCGAGCCCCTCTCCGCCTGAGGTCTTTAATGATCGGGTTGCGGGCCGAACTCAGGCCATGGTTCGAAACAATATAGAAAAAGTTCTCCGAAGGTAGCTCTTGCCCCTCGACGAGCGGCTTGCAGCTGAGGGGCACGCCATGCCTGGTGTAGACATCGCATATCCTAGAGATCTTCTCGGTCCCGTAGATGGGATGCCCGATAGGCTCCAGTGCCGCCACGATCTCCTGGGCCTTGCCGAACTCGTAGGCCCCGAACACGATGGGCGTGCGCTCGATCTCGCTCTTGGCCCAGGCCCTGAGGTCCTCGACCACCTGGTCCTTTGGGGGAAGGGTATATTTTCCGTAAGTTGCCTCGATGATGAGTGTGCCACATTTCTGCGGTACCGGCGCGGGGTTCGTGAGGCCGCCGTGCGGGTTCGTGTCGCCGGTGTAAAGGACGTCCGAGCATGGGCCCTTCAGATGCACCATGGCCGAGCCCAGGCAGTGGCCCGCCTGCCGGAGGACGAGGTCGAACCCGCCGTAGCGGATGTTGGTATCGTATTCCAGCACCTGTGCGTCGGTGGAGTTCAACCGGACCTCCATGATGTCCCTCGTCTGTGGCGTCATGAGACTCCCCTTGACGAGGTGGTCCATGTGGGCGTGGGTGACAACAGAGGCCTTCATCTTCCTGGACGGGTCCATTATGACCTCGGCCTCGCCGTCCTTCACAACGATGCCCTTGGCATATGTGACAGAGGGCCCTTTCGTTCCTTGCATCACGCCTTCCTCATGTAGAATGTGTACCGTGTCGGGACGCGTCGCTTGATACCGGTCCAGTAGGGGCACTTGGTGCACTTGAAGCCCAGATTGACGGTCCCGCCATAGATGGTCACGTTCTTCGTGGCCTTGAGCGGGGCCTTACAGACGGGGCATCTCGACAGCGGCGGGCGGCCCTCGATATCGCGGCTCTGGATCTCGATGGCGAGGCCGACCTTTTCCAGGGCGATGCGCCTGAGCCGTTCGTTGGTGATAGAGTAGGCCGGGTCCTTGACCTTGAGCTCCACCTGGACCATGGCCTTCAGCTCGGTCTGGCTCCGGACGATGTGGCTCCCGGTCATGGCCTTCTGGATGGCCTCGATAATGTCTGCCTCGGACGGGACCTTGTACTTCCGCTCGGTCTTCTTTACCTTTTTCTTCCTCTTCCGAGGTGGGGCGACCCTGTCGAGCGTGGGGGTGCTGCGCTTGCGGCCCTTCCGCTCCGGGGCCTGGGATTCCGGTCCGGGGGCCTGGCCCTTCGCAGGCATGTCCAGTAAATAGCGGTAGAGGATATTAAATATTCTAATAAGGTCGTCCTGGCCTCGGGAGACCATTTCCTCTCGGAATCGTGTGAATTATCCATTGCATAAATAATATATAGGGAAATGCCTTTTCCATCGCTACTACACGAGGGGAATCCCTCCCATCGAGGTCCCGGTTATGTATTACCTCGTTTCAAAGGAAGACACGGTCCGCATACCACCCGACAGGCTCGGGGAGGACCTGGACACGCTCGTGGGCGAGCTCACCCACACTACCTTCGAGGGTAAGGTGGACAGGAGCAGGCTCATCGTGCTAGTGACCAACATATCCAAGCTCGGGGACGGCCACATAATCCACGGCGACGGCGGGGTATACCAGCGCGTCCGGTTCGACGCCCTCATGTTCAGGCCCGAGCTCCAGGAGATCGTCCAGGGGACGGTCTGCGAGATATTGAAGTTCGGCGCGTTCATCAGGTTCGGCCCGCTGGACGGCCTGCTGCACATCAGCCAAATCATGGACGACCGTATTGATATCGACGAAGGCGGCAACAGGCTCGTCGGCAAGGACACCAAGAGGGAGATCCGCGTCGGGGACGATGTCAGGGCAAGGATCGTGGCCATAAGCATGAACGAGAGGAGCCCCCGAGAGAGCAAGATAGGCCTCACCATGAGGCAGCCCGGCCTCGGCAAGATAACCTGGCTCGAAGAGGAGCGGGGAGAGGGCAAGGCCAAGAAGGCCCCCAAGGAGAAGAAGGGGCGGAAGTAGGAGCTGGATGTCATGAAGGCGTGCAAGAACTGTCACCTGATATTCGATGAAGGGGAGCAGTGCGAGAAGTGCCACGGACAGCTCTCCAAGGAATGGCAGGGCTATGTGGTCGTCGTCAAGTGGGAGGAGTCCGAGATTGCCAAGAGGCTCGGGGTCCAGGCCAACGGCCGCTACGCGCTCAAGGTGAGATGAGGATAACATTTACCAAGGGGAGATAGCGGATGGAAGTGGAGATAAAGGACAAGAAGGAGAACCCCCTGCTGAACAGGACCGAGATCTGGTTCAAAATCGCGCACGACGCCGCCGCGACGCCCGCGAAGAAGGACGTCAGGGAGGCTCTGGCCAAGATGACGAACTCCCAGAAGGAGAGGGTCGTCGTCGACCATATGAGCACAGTTTTCGGCAAGGGCGAGACCGTCGGCTACGCCAAGGTCTACAAGTCCAAGCAGGACGCGGTGAACGTCGAGAGGTCCGCGGTCAAGATCAGGCACGGCCTCGCCGAGCCCAAGAAGAAGGGAGAGAAGAAGGAGGGCGAGGCGGCCGCCGCGCCGGCGGCCGAGGCCAAGCCGGCGGAGGCGCCAGCACCAGCTCCGAAAGAGAAGGAGAAGAAGTAGGCGCGCTCCTTTCCTGAGGCCTAAGATATTATAAGGTCCCAGGCCAATTCCCTTTTCGCAGTGCGACAGGCAGCGACGAGCATGTAGGGTATCATATACAAGGGATAATGGCCCGGGAGGAGCGACACATGAAGAACCATATCGAGATAAGGCACAGCTTCAAGCTCACATTCAAGGCCAAGGCGTCCACCATGTCCGAGAAGCTCCTCCTGTGCAACGCCATCGATGGCTACGAGGTCCTGAAGGACGTGGCCGACATCATGGTCATAGATGTCCTCTCGTTCGACGAGGACATGCTCAATATAAAGGTCAGCCTCAAGGAGCCCCTGACATACAAGGAGATCGACGAGTACATACTGGACATGGTCGAGTTCGTCAAGGAGCAGACGAACTACAAGGTGGACTTCGAGCCCGCGGGCATCGAGTGGGACATCAAGAAGCTGGGAACGACCTCGGTCCTCTTCGATTCGGACCTGCTCATTTCGCACCCTCAGCGGCGGGCCTTCCTGGAGAAGCTCGACATCGCGACTAGGACCGAGAAGAGGGCCAGGTCCAAGCAGAAGTATGGCCTCAGGGCCGGCCTATTGTTCATGATCAAGGAACGGAAGGCCGACCGTGCCTTTGAGGTCTTCACTGACCTTGTGACCCACGATTGTCCGGGCCTCTGCATCACCCGGTCCTCGCCTGGAATCGTCCGCGAGGAGCACGGGCTCAAGGAGACGCCCATCGTGTGGCTGACGAACAACGAGACCGACAAGGAGCGCTGCCTGCCGCCGACGGACATCCCGCGGTTGCACCTGGCGGTCACGGACTTCATGGAGAAGGCCAAGGACGGCGTCATCCTCCTCGACGGCCTGGAATACCTCGCCACGAACAACAACTTCCAGACGGTCCTGAAGCTCGTGCAGCTTTTCAGGGACAAGGTCATGCTGTACAACGGGAGGATGATAATTCCCGTCGTGCCTGGTGCCCTGGGGGATAAAGAGATCGGGTTCCTGGAGAAGGAGATGGAGAACCTCTTCGAGGACGAGGAGTGAGGCCATCGAAATGCCGCGCAAGGGTAAAAAAGAGGACAAGGGGACTGCGCCGAAAGGGAACGAAAAGAGCAATGGCCTACTCTTCGAATCCGTCCGCTATGGGATGATGGCCGAGGCCGCTCGGGCCCTGAGGGAAGGGGCAGATGTCAATGCCAAGAACTCCAAGGGGGCGACGCCCCTCCACATAGCCGTGGCGATGCATTTCGAGGACACGGCGCGCATGCTGATCGAGATGGGGGCCGACGCGAACATAAAGGACGATAGGGGCATCACGCCGCTGAACATCGCGGCCTACAACGGCGACAACGGAATCGCATTGGCGCTCCTGAAGGCCGGGGCCAGGCCTGATGATCCCGATGAAAACGGGACCACGCCACTGTTCATGGCCGTGGGCTCAACTAACAAGGAGCTGGCGAGGACGCTCCTGGAGGCCGGGGCCGACACGAAGAGGACCATGCTCGATGGCCTGGCGCTGTTGCATGTCGTGGCCTTCAGCGGAGAACTCGAACTTGCCAAAATGCTCATCGAGAAAGGGGCCGAGGTCAATCCGCTGACGAAAAAGAGGATGGACGATTACCCGGCGGACAGCACACCATTGGACATTGCCGAGCTCAAAGGGAGCGCCGAGGTGGCGGCCCTGATAAAGGAGCACGGCGGAAAGAAGGCCAAGGACATCAAAGGGAAGAGATCGAATTGATGATGATTTGATAGGATTCTGATTGGACGCACCCAAAGTTCGTATTTTTCTAGAACTGTTTGTACCAAATTATATATTCCTTCCACACTATGAAATAGAATTGAGAAAATGACTGGTCTATATCCAATAGATAGAATTGACCGGGACCCAGGATCGGACATCCCTTTTGGCCTAGTCTATCGCGTTGATCTATGCAGTAGCCAACTTGAGTTCACTAGAACAATAAAGGACCCTCAATGGATCATGATAGATATCGACATTGCAGATAGGCTAGTTAAAAAAGGATATTCCGCCTCTACCGTTTTTCCACTACCTATTAGGGTCATCACAACAACAACGATCGCGGATCGGAAGAATGTGAGATACCATCTTGAAAAGGAACTTGAGGTGATAAAGGCCTTCAGACCCAAGTGCCATATTCCATGTGACCGGCCGGTCTACGTTTCTCAAAGTAAACGGGAACGCCTCTGGATGATCAATACATATGTGAGCGAGATCGAGCGTTTCATCAGCGGCATCAATACCGACGAGATACATCTAATTCCACTGATCAAAGGAGTTGAGAGGGATGAACGTGAGATATGCTATGAGAGATTCAGATCACTTGGTATCAATTATGTTTCCTATTATGTCGCCCAATATTTTAGCAACCATAAAGGTAACCTTCTTCATGATATTAATGAGATGATTTCAGAGGGCGGAATCGGTCGTGTCATGTTAATAGGCCTTCAATCAAAGGCAAAACTTCGGAAATTACCGCCTCAGGTCACTGCTTTGGCCGGCCAGCGTTGGAGGTACGAATCTGGATTTAGATGGCGCCAACCAGAGGAGGCTCACGAAAGGCTCCAAGAATGGAAATTCGAGACTGAGAAGAATCTGGCCACTGGCCAATGTGTACTTGAGACATAGTTCTATGGGGGTTGGGCAATGGGAACGAAATTTGGAGGAACGGAATGGAAATTACGGGGGCACATCGTTGGAGAAAGAGACGTTCGATCGAAACTAGATAATGACAAACGGACAGGTGATAGAAAGGTCAACGATACATTCACAGGTTTTGTCGATAATCTAGGACCTAAAGAAAGATGGACCAATGAGATCAATCATAAGCGAACATTTATTGAGCGAGCATTATCCAGGGAACTGTCGATCAAGGAAGTCCATATAATTGGTTCCTATGCAAGAGATACACTGATCGAGGGCCCTGAAGGGATTGACATTATGTTCATTCTAGATAAAGACCAGCACGGTGATTGGTTACAACATACAAATGGACCAAGCGATTGCCTGAGATACATTCGAGAGAAATTATTAGAGAGAACGGAATTTCACGATGCGGATATTGAAACGGATCATAACTCGGTAACCGTTGGCTTTGGAAAATTCAAATTCAATATTGTGCCGGCATTCAGATCGGAACGGGGGTACTCGATACCTAGTCCAACTGGTCGTCAACATTGGATATCGACAGATCCTCGAGTGTTCAATAAGATCATGGGGCACTTGGATAAGAAGTTCAAAGGTCGCATGAACGAGATAATAAAGATCGTGAAGGGATGGAACGATGCGAATGGGAAATTATTGCATTCCTTTCATATTGAGAACATGGTCTATGAACATTTCAAGGACAGACCTTCGACCATCATCTCTTCCCTGCAAGAAGATATCTTGAACTTCTATGCTCGGTTACCGACCTATATCCAAAATCCTACGACCGAACCGGTATACAGGGAGAGAATCGATGCCTATCTCGATCGTAATAGGTCCGAAGCCATTGATAGGGCCCAAAGAACCGTGGATAAATTAATTCTTGCGGAAGATCACGGGCGTCGTGGCCGATTTGAACGGGCATTGGAATATTATAAAAAGGTCTTTGGGACCAAATTCCCACAATAGGATCGGAACGCGAAGGGCGTCTCCTATTTATTTGCCATCTTGCTCTCGGCAGCGCAGCTCATCTTGACCGGCTTGAACTTATATCCATAATAAAGGACACCTCCTCCGGGCTCCTCGCCGATCTTCCTGAAGACCATCTCGACCGGCATCCCGATGTGGACCTCGGGGGACTCGCAATAGACGACCTGGGTCGTAAGGAGCGGGCCCTCCTTTAGCTTCACGATGGCCAGGATGTACGGGATCTGGTAGTCGAAGTCCGGCGTTGACGTATGGACGATGGTGTAGCTGACGACCTCGCCCTTGCCCTCGAACTTGTGATCATCCATCCTGCCGATGCTGGCCCTGCCGCACTTCGTGCAGACCGCCCTCGGAGGGAAGTATAGAGTGCCGCAGTTGCCGCACTTCTTTCCGACGAGGTTATACCTGTTGGAGAGCTCCCGCCAGAACTTCACGCCCGCCATCGGCATCTAGGCCACCTCCAGGATGTGGACGACGCAGGTTCCGCCTGTCCCACCTATGTTCTGCGTCAGGCCGACCTTCGCGCCCTTGACCTGCCTCTCGTCCGCCTCGCCCCTGAGCTGCTGCACGATCTCGACCACCTGGGCGACACCGGTCGCGCCGACCGGGTGCCCGCGGGCCTTGAGGCCGCCGCTCGTGTTGACAGGCATCTTGCCGCCAAGGCACGTGACGCCCTCCCTCGCGAGCCCGCCGCCCTTGCCCTTGGGGGCAAAGCCTAGGTCCTCCATGGCCATGATCTCGCCGATGGTGTAGCTGTCATGGACCTCGGCGACATCGACATTGCTGTTCTTCAGGCCAGCCATCTTGAAGGCCTTCCTGCCCGCGACGACCGTCGATTGGATCGTCGTCATATCCTCCCGGCTGTGGACCGCGAGCGAGTCGGTCGCAATGACCGAGGCCGCTATCTTGACCGGCCTCTCGGTGTACTTCTTGGCCTTCTCGAGCGAGCACAACACGACCGCCGCGCCCCCGTCGGAGACTGGGCAGCAGTCATAGACCGTCAACGGGTCCGCGACCATGGTGGCCCCGAGGACGTCCTCGAGCGTGATCTTGTTCCGGAACTGGGCCTTGGGGTTCAGGGAACCATGGGCGTGGTTCTTGACGGCGACATGTGCCAGGTCCTCCCTGGTCGTGCCATAGCTTTCCATGTGCTTTTTGGCCATGAGGGCATAGAGCGCCGGGATGGTCGCCCCTGGGAAGGCCTCCCACTGCCGGTCAGCCACGGTCGCCATGGTGTCCGTGGTCTCGGCCTCATCGACATCCGTCATCTTCTCGGCCCCTCCGACCATCACCATGTCGTAAAGGCCGGAGGCTATGGCCAGGAAGCCCATGTGGAGGGCCGCGCCGCCCGAGGCGTCCGCGACCTGGAGCTGGACGCCCGCGATATGCGCGGGCACCATGCCGGAATGGTCCAGCGTCATGGCCGAGATGTGATTCTGCCCGACGAACCGGCCGCCGGCGAAGTTACCCGTGAAGAGGGCCTCGAGCTCCTTGCTCTTGATGTGCGCGTCCTGAATGGCCATCAGGCCGGCCCTGAGGCCGATATCCCTGAGGCTGTCGTTCCAGAGCTCGCCGAACTCCGTGACCGCTGCACCTATTATGGCAACGTCCCTCATGGTCAGGCGCCCCCTATCTGGATCTTCTGCCGGAACTTCGCATAGATGGAGTAGTTCAGCATCCTTCTATCCTCGACCATGGCCTTGGTGGTCGGAGCTGCCGACCGGTCCAGCCTGCTGATGGCGTCCGTGACCGTGATGTCGAAGGCGTCCGCGCCCGCACCGCTGCCGTAGGCCACGACGAATATCCTGTCGCCTGGAGATGCCTCGTCGAGTATCGCAGACAATCCCAATGGCACAGCCCCGGAATAGGTGTTCCCGATGTACGGGCACAGAAGACCAGTGTCGATCTGCTCCTTCGTGAACCCGAGCATCTTCGCGGCCCTGACCGGGAACTTGCCATTGGGCTGGTGGAACACGGCGTACTTGTAGTCGGTCGGCTTGGTGCGTGCCTCCTCCAGAAGTTTCTTGCCGCAGTTGATGACATGCTTGAAGTATGCCGGGACGCCCGTGAACCGGCCACCATGGCTCGGGTACCTCTGTCCTTCACGCCTCCAGAAGTCCGGCGTATCCGTCGTGTAGCTGGATGTCAGGTTTATCTCTGCGAGGACATCCTTCGCGCCGATGAGGAAGGCCGCGCCCCCGGCCGAGGCCGAGTACTCGAGAGCATCGCCAGGTGCACCCTGGGCCGAATCGCATCCGATGGCGAGCGCGTAGTCGACCATCCCGGAGCCCACAAGGCCCATACCCATTTGGATGGCAGCGGTCCCTGCCTTGCAGGCGAACTCGAGGTCCGCGGCGGTAAGGTTCGGCGTTGCCCCTATGGCCTCGGCGACAATGGTCGCCGTCGGCTTCACGGCATAGGGATGGGATTCGGAACCGACGTAGATGGCCCCGATGTGTGTCGGGCCCACCTTGCACCTCTTTAAGGCGGCCCGGGCGGCCTCGACGGACATCGTTATGACGTCCTCGTCGGGACCGGGCACGGACTTGCTGAAGACGCCTAGGCTCTGGGACACCGATTCTCCGTCGGCCCCCCAGACCTGGGCTATCTCCTTGGCCTCGATCCGGAATATCGGGATGTACGCTCCGTAGCTGACGATGCCGACCTTCATAGGCATTACCGTCCTGTCGATATTTCATGAAAGTATAAAATTGAACAGAACACAGGGCCCCCCGGTCCCCGACCTGGGCCCTCAGAGCTTCTCCAGGGCCGCGATGAGCTTGTCGAGCTCGAGGTGCGTCTGGACCAATGGGATGCCCTCGATCTCGGCGAGGCGTATGGCCAGGTCGTCGAGGTTCTCCGGCCTGTGGAAGACGACCATGCCGGGCTTCATGGGATGGGCCCTGATGGCGACCATGGGCGACCGGCCGTACTTGACCGCCGTGAACACGAGGGCCCGCTCGCTGCTCCAGCCGTAGACCTTCAGGTAATCGAAGGCACTCAGCGATGTGATGGCCCGGATGCTGTCTATGACCGTGTAGCCATATAGGTCCCGGTCGAGCTTGTCCCCGCAGGCGACCACCTCGCCCGCGATCTGCTCGATGAACTTCTTGCAGGGGATCCCGATAGGAAACTCGCGTATGGAGAATATGGCCTCGTGCTTGTCCATCAGCGTGAAACGCTTTATGATCTGGCTTCCGCGGTTTTCGTCGATGTTCAGCAAGGCGTTGACCATCTTCTTGATTGTGAGGACGCCCGGAGACCTGCGCCGCCCGCTCTCGTAGTCGCTGATGATGGACGGCGAGATGTCAAGGAAGCGGGCCAGGTCGAGCTGCGAGATCTTGAACTCCTCGCGCCATTTCCTGATGGTCTGCCCAGGGTTCTCTGAGATGCATATCTCCCCGGCGATCTTCTCTGCAAGTTCCCGCTTCATGTAAAAAGGGTAGAAACGGACCCTACTATTAAATATATCGATTGCCGAACTGGACAATCGTTGAAAGCCGGTATTGCAGATGCCGATTCTTCAAGGAAAATATCATCTGAACTCGAGGCCGCAATAGGGGCAGCTCTTCCACCGCGGCTTCATCTTGCGGCCGCAATTGGGACAGGTCTTCGGCACCCCCGAGGCCTCTTCCTCCTCGACGGGCGTAGGCTCCTCGGCCATTGTCCCAGGCTCCTCCTTTTTAGTGATCTCGTCAAGGATGCTCTGGAGTATGCCTGGGGAGGTTGGCGGGCCGGTCTCCTCTTCTGCGTTCGCCGGTTCGGACCCCGGTGGCGGCGAAGGTCGCTCGGTCCTCTTTACCGGTGATGGTGGAAGTGGCGGGGGCAACGATGGTGGTAACGGCGCCGGTGCCGGCTCGGGTGGGGCCGGAGGCGCCTCGGCCTCCTCCATGGCCTCGACGACCTGGGTCTCCCCTTCCACGTCCTCGACCTCGTCGAAGGAAGCGCCGCAGTTGGGGCATTTGGTGTCGTTCTGGCTGACGGCCCCATGGCAGTTGGGGCACTCGAAGACCTCGATGACGGCCTCCTGCTTTACCGTCGTCGTCTCTTCCGTGACCTCGGGCTCGGGCGATGCCTCCGTCTTCGCGGAGGTGGCCACGCCACCTTCCTCTATCTCCTTTAAGCCGAGCTCGGCCTCCGCCTCCTTGAAGGCCTGCATGGCGAGCTCCTCGGCCTTGGTGTCGCTCCAAGTGGCTTCGGGCTTCGACTCGGGGACCGGCTCGGTGACGGTTTCGTCCTGTGTTGGAGCCGGGGGAGGTGCCTCGACCGGGCCCGGTGCTGTTGGGACCTCTGGCGTGGGCATCTCAGGTGCCGGTGTGTACGGGGCCTCGACATTCGTCGATGCTGGCCCGGGGGCGGGTCCATAGGTGGCCATTGACTGGGGGACCTGCGATGGCACTGGTGCAGGGGCCGTTCCGACTGCCGGGGCCTTGACGGCCCTCTTGACCGCCCTGACCTTCGTCGTTGGCCGGCCCTTGAGGTCTTCCTTGGTCAGACCCTCGAACTGAAGGACCATGGGGCCCATGGAGGCGGACAGGAAGGTGTTGTTGATCGCCAGGAACGAGATGCCGGCGATGGAAAGGACGCTTGCGCCGAACATGGCGAGCAAGCGGAAGTTACCAATATGGAACTGGAGCAGTGGCTTGTAGTCCTTGAACGCCAGGGCCAGAATCATGCCTACGCCAAAGACCGCGCCTACGAGGCCAAGGGGCTCGAAGAGCTTCTTTATGCCGTGGAGCGGCTGGGCCTGGATGTTCTTGTGGATCCGCTCTAGGGACCGCATCCGTTCCTTCAGGTCCTCATTGGCCACGAACTGTAACAGGAAACCACCGAAGAGGACCGTAGAGAGGGCGATGAAGAAGGCACCGAGCTGGGTCTCGCCTATGGCCTTGGACTTCGCGTGGGCCAGGTAGTCGTACGAGACCGCGACGAATGCCAGGACCGAACCTAGCACCAGGGCAATGAGCCCAAGGAACCAAAGGAGCTTCAATATCTTCTGGTTCATACGCGGTCCCCCCGTATCTCATAACGATTAAAGATATTATTAGCTTTTGGAAGATTAGTTATAGTATTTGTTTAGTCTCCTGTTGTAATAAATTCCTTCAATTCAACCGGAAACTAACCTTCGTGAGGTCAGTACAGGACCGCCCTCACTGGATGTATACCAACAGCCTCTATCCCGTCCGCCATGACCATCTCCTTGAGTTTTTCCATGGACTCCGGGATTGCATTTCGCATGTGATTGTAGGCCCCATTCAAATCGGCGTTGATGAGTTTGCCCTTTGCGGACTTGAACAACCCCCTCTTGATGCGCTTGCCCATGTACACCTCATGCTTCTCGATGCTCTCCCAATCAAGAAAGCTGCACATGCTCGTGTAGGCCTCATCAATCTCGATCACTCTTATTCCAGCTTCCTCAGCCTTGTATTTGATCATCTGATACAGCTTGTAGAATGGAATGTTCATGAAGTTCTGGTTGGTCGTCTTTCCGAGATCAATCTCCTGTTTCCAGAGCTTGTTCCTGCCCAGAACGATCGTGTCTATATCCCACATTTTACAATATAGGATGACCAAATAGCTGACCAGATGGAAGAAGCAATTGATCTTCCTGTTCCTCTTGAGGGACAATTTCTGCATCTTCGGGCCTGTTTCTATCCCCTGTCTGGCGTACTGGCTTTGGAGCGCGGCCCGTCTTTTGTTGTAGAATTGATTCATGGACTTGACTGGCCCGCCTTTGAACACAATCGGCGGAACGCCGATGTTGTTCACAGTAGCTAGCAGGTTGTTTAGTCCTGGGTCTATTCCGAGTGCCCTGCATGGTTTTGCCTGTTCTTTGGGGTCGTTCTCTATCTCGCCTTCGATGGGGCTCTCCTTCTCCTGCACCCTTTTTTCCTTCACTTCCTTGTCGTAGGTGATTTCCAGCATATAGCCTATGCCTCTCGGTATGATCCTCGCCCCTGTGATCTTTGTACCATTCGGTAGTCTCGTCCTCACCTCCAATCCGATTGCCTTTGGCAGTTTGAACATTCCATTCTTTAGCCTGACCTGCTGGTTCGAAAAGACCAGGATAAACTCCCCGTCCTTCTTCTTGTACTTTGGGAACCTCGGAATAGCGAGATACTTCTCGGGGTTGACCATATAGTCCTTCATGGCCATGTAGTAGGCATACCAGCACGCATCTACGGTCCACAAGGTCTGCTGGGCAGTCTGTGCAGGAAGCCCCATATAGTTCGGGGAGTTTTTTAGAGCCGTCCACAGTTCGTAGTACCGGACCCATCGGCCGGTCGCGAACTTCTCCTGCCGGACGATGTAGTTGGCCTCGTTGAAGAGGTTCTTTGAGAGATGGCACAAGTATCCAAGACCCTTATCGGGGCCCAGCCAAATGCTCTCGGTCCTGGGGACTTCCATGAGTATATATTCTGGTCATAGGTGGTATATATCCCTTGAGGGGAGGGTCCGGTGAAAGTGAAAGTAATCGGTTTTTTTCACCGTCGATAAAAAGGAGTAGTTTTAGTCAAGTGTGAAAGTAATCCCAGACAAAAGATTCTCGTCAAAAGGATAAAGCACGGGTTTAAATCTACAGGTGCTATACAAGTATATTATATATAAATTATTGAAAATCTTGAATCGACCGTTTGGGAACGGCCGAAATATCCAATAGGTATCATTCCTTGAGAATGGCCTTGCAGTAGGGACAGTTGCGCCAGTGTGATTTCACAGACTTCCCGCAGCTCGAGCATTTGTCCGTCGTAGGCTTTTGAGGTCTGGGCGGCAGCACCGGTTGCGGGGGCGATGGCGCTGGGGGTGCGGTCGTCCTTGGGACAACGGACACCGGCGGTTTCGTCGATGCGGCGGCCGGTTTTGGAGGCTCGGGCATCTTCTCGACCGGCGGGGCCGGAGGCGCCTGGGCCTCGGCCTTGGCCGGCTGATCCTTCTTCGGCGTGTAACCGAGTATGGACAGCCCTCCGCTGGCCGCTGCTGGCACGGGCTTGGAGGCCTCAGCCTTGGGGACCGTCTTCAGATTATAATCGCAGAACGGGCAGTGTTCCCAATCGCCCCTGAAGGTGTTGCCGCACTTCGGGCAGGTCATCGACGGTAGGAGATTCTCCTCATCGATCTCGTCCTTGGGTTCCTCGATGAGCTCCTCTTTCTCCGCGGGCTTGGGCGGCGCGGTCACCGCGGCCTCGGTCTTGACGGGGACAGGGACTGGGACCACGGGTGCTGGCTTCGGGGTCTCCACAGGGGGCGGCGGGGTCAGCGCCTCGGCGGGCTTTGGCATATGGTGTTCTATGGGTTTCTGCGAGGATGACACCTGCATGCTCTTGGGCGGGGGTGGCGGCAGCGGGAGGGCGATCGGCACGGCGGGCTTGGCCGGCGCGTGGGCCACCATGGACTTCGGCGGTGGCGGCGGGAGCGTCTCGGCGGGTTTGTCCGGCTTCTTCTCCCAGGCGGGCTTCGGTGGCGCCTCCGGGAGCTTCTCCTCCTTCTCGGCCTTGGCCTCCTCCTTCTTCATCATGTCGAGCCTGTCGACGGTCTGGCTGAGGCCGGTCAGCCTCGAATCCGACATGGATTCTATGCCCTTCTTCTGTTCCGAGATGGTCTTGTCCTTCTCGGCCAGTTCGCCCTTCATTATCTTGACCTGCTTCGAAAGGAGCCGCACGGCCTCGGTCGTGCCGGCACCGATGTAGATGGCCCCGAGGAAGGATATCATGAGGCCGCCGAGGAAAAGGTACAGGGGCGTCTGCCCGAACTTGATCTTGCCGGTCGTCACAAGGTCCAGTATGAAGGCCATCATGCCCAGGATTAGACCCAGGACTATGAACGCGATCCCCGCCATGCGCTTCTTCCTCACCATGGCCTCGTAATCAGGAATGCAAGACCCCCCTTACCAGATATGGGCCAGGGCAGGGGCCCTGACCGTAGGAATGGTTATCTTCTCTAATATTAAGAACATTTCGGAAAAGCTTGAAGGTCCCTATTCCTTCTGGTGCCACTGGTACCTGGGCTTTTCCCGCTTGTTGATGTACTTATCGGCCGATAATGCCGCGATTGCACCGTCGGCGGCCGCGATGACCACCTGGCGGTACCTCTTGGAGCAGATGTCCCCGGCCGCGAAGACCCCTGGGACCGAGGTGGACATGTCCTCCTTGTCGACCTTTATGGAGCCGTCCTCCGTGACCGCCAGGGCCTCGTGGAGATAGTCCGTGACCGGGGTGCTCCCATGGAGCAGGATGAATATCCCCGAGACCGGGATCTCGCGGCCCTTGCCCTCGGGGCCGCTCACCTTCACGGACTTCACTGTCGGCTTCCCGAGGACCTCGACGACCCGGGTCCTGAGCATGACCTCAATCTTCGACTTCCCCTTCAGGGACTCCCTCTGTTCGTGCGTGAGCTCCTTGGCAGGCGTAATGAGGTAGACCTTCTTAGCGAACCGGGTCAGGACGTCTATCTCCTCCAGCACCTCCTCCACATCGCCGGTTATGACGGCGTCCTTCTCTTTGTAGAAGGCGGCGTCGCAGGTCACGCAGTAGCTGACGCCCCGGCCGATCATCTCGGCCTCGTTCTTGATGGTGGGCTTGCGACCCATGGAGCCCGTGGCGATGATCACGGTCTTGCCGAGGTAGGTGCCCGTTCCGGCCATGACCTGCCTAGGGTCCGCATCGAAGTCCACGAGCATGACCTGGGCCTGGACGATCTTGGCCCCGAAGGACCTGGCCTGCTTGGCGAAGGTCTCCACAAGGTCCTTGCCGCCGACCGGCTCTTGAAGGCCGGGATAGTTCTCTATTTTTTCTGTGCTACCTAGTGCCCCGGAGACCGGGTTCTTGTCGATCACGATGACCTTCAGGTTGGCCCTGGCCGCGTACATGGCCGCCGTTAGGCCCGCCGGGCCGCCCCCGATTATGACCACGTCGTAGACCTCTTCCGCTCCGCCTTCCTTCTGGTCCTCGCTAGCCATAGGTCCATCCTCTCCGTGCAGGATGACGGATTCCCTGGAGGCAATTAAAGGCTATGGGCATGTATGAACAGGCCAGTAAATGAGAAAGGTTTTTAAATGGCCGCACGGTATATCCCGCGCTACGACCGATACATTGAGGGTACAACACGGGCCCGTGGGGTAGATTGGCCTATCCTATGACGTTCGGGACGTCGTGACTCCGGTTCAAATCCGGACGGGCCCATTCATTTTCTCGTTCTGCCCATCCAGTTCATCCCTCGGACCTTCCGAAGGCGATGATGAAGAGCACCAATGGGATGAAGAACCACAGAAGGGCCGACAGTGCCTGGAACACGGGCGCCACGCCCAGGGTCAAGAAACCGTTCCCGCTGGAGGTGGCCAGGCAAAGATTGTAGACGCCGTTGGGGTTGAAGGCATCGGCCCGGTTACTGAATGTGAGGAATGTGGGATCGTTCACATCGTAGACCCAGCCCATGGCGAAGGCTACGCCCATCGGGAGGAGGAGCCAGAAGATCGTGAATACGAGCCAGGCCGCGATGCCAGCCATGACCGCATCCCCGTGCTGCTTTGCCTTTACGGAGGCGGCCATGGTGATGCCTATGTAGGAGCCGGCGAGGAGGATCGTCATGACGATGAAGAATACCGAATTGAACAGGCTCGGCGAGCTCCCGGTGAAGTATGCTATCACTGCGATGGCCACCACGGATGAAATTACAATATGGACCGAGACGGCCCCTAGGGCCCCCAAGAACTTGCCTAGGGCCAAGGACTCGCGTTGGAACGGCTTTACCAGCATCAGTGCCATGGTGCCCTTGGACCTCTCGAACGCCAGGCTATCGAACGAGAGCACCACGGCAGCTATTGGTACCATTAGGGCCGTGTAGGAGGACACGAGGAAGAGGACAGTGTCCGGGGTCCTGTAGACCTGGGCGTTGATCGTCTGGAGATTGGCGGCGTTGTAGATCTCGGCTATGCCGTAGGAGCCTCCGACGACCAATAGGAACAGCAGGAAGAATATCACCGCCGAGCGGATGCTCAGGAGGCTCCTGGCCATCTCCCGCCTTGCGACCCTCAAGGCCCCCTTGAACTCCCTAGAGAGGCCCGCCATCTCACCCGCCATGGCCAGCACCTCCTTTTAGTGCCTCAGGAGGACCCTGGCCCGTGAGGCCCAGGAACACCTGTTCAAGCCCGCTGGGCCTGGCGCCATCCGGGCCGACCGTCTGGAGGACCTTCTCGGTCCTGTCCATGAGCTTGAGCTGGCCCTGGACCAATATCCCGACGGTGTCGCACATCCTTTCGACCTCGGTCAGGACATGCGATGACAGGAAGACGGTCCTGCCCTTCTTCTTCAGGTCCTTCACGATGTCCCTGAAGAGGATGACGCTCCCTGGGTCGAGACCTGTCGTGGGTTCGTCAAGCAGCAGAAGGTCCGGCTCATGGACAAGGGCGATGGCAAGGGAGACCTTCTTCTGGTTCCCGTAGGAGAGCTTGCCGACGGGTTGGTCGAGGGAACCTGTGAGCCCGAGGCGGTCGAGGACATCCCTGGCCCTTTCCTTGGCCTTGGACCCGAGGCCGTAGAAACTCCCGTGGAATGCGACGAGGTCGACAGGGTGCATTTCGCCGTAGAGCGCAGGTACCTCGGGGGCGAAGCCGATCCTCTCTTTGGCCCTGGGACCATCCTTCGCGATGTCAAGGCCGAAGACCTTGATGCGTCCCTTGGTCGGTCGCAGGATGCCAGCGATCATGGTCATGACCGTGGACTTCCCAGCCCCGTTCGGTCCAAGGAAACCAAAGACCTCCCCCGTCGGGATTTCCAGGTCCAGGCCCTTGACGACCTTCGGCCCTTCCAGCTTCGACAACATCGCCATTATTGGGAAACGGGTCTCTTTGGGAAAGACCTTTGTCAGTCCTTTGATGGAGACCGCAGGCTCCTTTACATCGTTCATCCGATTTGATAAGCGCAATGGGCATGATTAATCTTTTTGGAGGGAGAATATCTTGACCAAGTAGTAACAATTTTAAAGGTGAGCATACCATTACGGCATTGCTATCGGACCTGAAGAAGGATGTGCAGGCGTTGTCTAGCCTGGATAGGACTTTGGCCTTCCAAGCCAAATGCTCGGGTTCGAATCCCGACGCCTGCACTGAACCCATCATTTAGGTCCGGTCGATGGGAGAGAGAACGGGGCTGTGGGCTAGCTTGGTATACTTCGGGCTTTGGGAGCCTGTGACTCCGGTTCAAATCCGGACAGCCCCATACATTTTCCCGTCCTGTCGTGCATAACTGGGCGGAAGATATAGTCTTCTATATATGCATATATTAAATATATAGACCTATAGAGAACTATTTCCGAACTATTGATATATGATGAGGATATTCCACACCGTCATCCGAGGAGAAAATATGATGTGGCCCGGACGGGCCCATCCACGGTGCGTGCGCCCATGGGCTTGAGGGAACTGCTGATACCAGAGGAGAAGAAGTTCTTCGACGAGTTCGAGAAGGAGGTCTCCATCGTGAGGAGGGGGGCACAGATGCTCGTGGACCTCACGAAGGATTACAAGAAGCTCGACCAGTTCGCTGCGAAGCTCGATAACATAGAGCACGAGTGCGACTGCGTAGTCCACGACATCACGGACATGCTCAACTCCACATTCATAACCCCCATCGACCGGGAGGACATACACGACCTGGCCACGGAGATCGACGATGTCATCGACATAATCGATGCGGTCGGGCGGCGGCTCATGATCTTCAAACTTACCGGCACGTGCCCGAAGTACCTGCCCGAGAACGCCGAGCTCATACTGAAATCCGTGATTGAGATGGAGGATGCCGTGAAATTATTGAGGAATCCGGCCAAGGGCAAGATCCTCGAGAAGCATTGCATCAAGGTGAACGACCTGGAGAACGAGGGCGACCACATGCTTGCCAAGGCCCTCGGGGAGCTTTTCGATGGCGATGATGTCAAGTTCATAGTCAAGATGAAGGAGATCTACGACCTGCTGGAGTTCGCCACTGACAAGTGCGAAGAGGTGGCGAACCACCTCCTCGAGGTCATGAGCAAGAACACGTGAGACCGGCAAGGCCATGGAAGGGTAAGAAAAGGAAGGATGGAAATGGCCCTGGGCGCGACGGTGTTGCTGGTAATAGTGATAATATTCATAGCCCTCGTCTTTGACTTCACGAACGGTTTCCACGATTCTGCCAACTCGATAGCCACCGTTGTCTCCACCAAGGTCCTGACGCCGAAGCAGGCCGTGCTCTTCGCTGCGTTCTTCAACTTCATAGCCGCCTTCTTCTTCGGGGTCGCGGTGGCCAGCACCATCAGCAAGATCATAAAATTGGATTATATTGCTACCGACTGGATCCCGTACATAGTGCTAGGGGGCCTCATCGGCGCCATCAGCTGGAACGTGATCACCTGGTTCCTCGGGCTGCCGACCTCGTCCTCCCATGCATTGATCGGAGGCATGGCGGGAGCGGGCATCGCAGCGGCAGGCACCGCGGCGATCAAGATGTCCACGGTCGAGACCGTGGTGATATACATGGTCGTGTCCCCCATCATCGGGATGGTCGTAGGGTTCTTATTCATGGTCTTGGTCCTGCGAACGGTCAGGAATAAGCCCCCTTCAAAGACCAACAAATGGTTCAGGAAGCTGCAATTGATCTCGGCGGGATTGTACAGTTACAGCCACGGGACCAACGATGCCCAGAAGACCATGGGGATCATCACGCCATTGCTCTTCAGCATCGGATATGCGGGCGTCGGCACGGACCCGAACCATCTCCTCGTCCCGATAGAGGTCATCCTCATGGCCAACGCGACCATCGCCCTGGGGACGCTGGCCGGGGGATGGCGCATCGTCAAGACCATGGGCTCCAAGATAACAAAGCTCACCCCGGTCTACGGCTTCGCGGCCGAGACCGCCGGGGCCGCGACGATCATCGGGGCGTCCCTGGGGGGCATCCCTGTGAGCACGACCCATATAATCTGCTCCTCGATCATGGGCGTGGGAGCCACCAAGAGGCTGAGCGCGGTCCGGTGGGGCGTTGCCCGAAGGATCGTCTGGGCTTGGATCCTGACGATACCGGCCAGTGGCCTCATTGGCTTCGCGGCCTTCGAGGTCATCATGCAGTTCATGCCCAGCTAGGGCAAGGGACCTTTCAGTAGGACACCATTATCGCCATATGGTCCCTCTCGAAGGGGTCCAGTTGCCTGGCATCCAATACCCTGCACTCTGCCTCGAGCTCCTTAAGGACCACTGAATAGATCTCCTTCGGGTGCTTGGCCACATCGATGCTCCGGGCCTTGACCATGAGTATCCCATTGGCCCTGGGGCCCCCATCCCCCTTGCGCCTCACGAAGGCATTCAGGTTCTTCAAGAATATCTGCGTCTGGTCCCTTTGGGAGATGTCCTGGTACACAATGTCGATGGGCCCGACGAGGGGCGCGTAACTGCCCGGGGTGCGTGCGTTCCCCAGTATTGGCACCATGTTCTTCACGGCCTCGCAGGCCTTGATGAGGTCCCTGAAGCTCCGCTGTGAGACCTCGACGCAATAAACCATGCCATCGGTGCATATGTCGGCCACATGGCTGGCCGTGGTCCCGTTAGCGGCGCCGAGGTAGAGGACATTAGACCCCTCGGTAAAGGGCAGCCGTTCGACGCCCTTTAGTAAGTACGCCGCCAGCTTGCTATGCCTCGGGTCCCAGGGCCTGCGCTCACCGCCGCGCACCGTGAAGAGCTGCTCGGCCGTCGCCCCGACCTTCGGCGGGCCGACGAGGACGTTGGGCAGCTCCATTGGCCTCAGTTCGTCTTCCTTCGACAAAGAGGAACGCCCCTTTAAGTGATACTCTCAAAGGCCCAGAATAAATATAATTGTTTGGACAGGCCCGCTATCTCAGTTTGGTCAGACAGAACGGGCAACCGGTCCATTCGGTCTGCACGGGCTTGCCACAGCCCGGGCATCGGATGACCGTGGCGGTGGCAGGCTTCGCCGCGCCCACGATGGGCTTCGGCTGGAGCGTCGATGAGACGGGCCCGGGTCTCGTCGCTTGGGCAGGCGTTCCGGTCTTGGCGGCCTGGACCTTCTTGACGAGCTTCGGGATGTTCCCGACCTGCAGGATGGCCTGGGACTTCGTGAACTTCACCTTGTTCACCGGGTCCACAGTTAATGTCTGGACGTTCTCGGCTACGAACTCCTTGTCGTCGGGATCTATGAAGGCCATGACGACCTTGAGCTGGACCGTCCCGGCCTGCCTGGGCACCATCAGGAAGGCGGTCTCGAAGAACTTGTTCATCTTGAGGTCCAGGAACCTCCGCTCGCCCTGGACCTCGAAGGGCCCGACGAACTCGAGCCTGACCTCCTTGGCGTGGATGCTGCCCGTGTTCATTATGATGGTGTTGACCTTGGTGGGCTGGTTGAGCGTCAGGGAATCGTAGATGACCGCCAGGATGCTGACCTCGGGCCTGGTCTTCTCACGTATCCTCGTAGCGACCTTCTCGGCACCGAGGGCGTAGTTGATGGCGGAGGAGTACTCTTTCCGGTTCAGCTCGAGCTCGGCCCTTTGCAACAGGACCTCGGCCTCGAGGATGTTGACTCCGCTGCGCTTGTACTCGAGGAGCTTCCTCTTGGCCTCCATCACGTAGTCCTCGAAGAACTTGTTGTTGTCGAAAAACAGGACGAGCTTCTCCTTGGTGCCCGTCACGACGAAGTCGCCCGAGGCGGAAAGCCCGACGGAGGTGACCTCGCCCTGGGCCTCGAACTCCCATATGAGGTCCCCGTTCTTGCTGAGGAAATAGGTCTTCTGGGCCGAGGTCCCGACGACGCCGTACTCGGCGTTGCGGGCCATGCCGACACTCATGACCTGGCCGTCCCCGGACCATCTCCGGAGGAGACCGCCCTCCTTGCCGAACATCAATGCCTCGTTACCAGTGCCGACGATTATGCCCCGGGCGTCCCCGGACATATCGAGACACCTGCAGTGCTCGGGGTTCCTCGGATTCCAAACGATGTTGCCGTGCCGATCGAAGAAGTAGATCCTCTTGTCGTCAGCGGCGCCTAGGACGTAATCCCCGTTCGCGTCGACGCGCAGGAACTGGATGCGCCCCTGGGTCGTGTACTTCCATCTCAGGGCGCCCCTTGAATCGAGATAGTGTATGGTGTGGTCGTCGCCGCCGATGGCCATGTAGGTCCCCTTGGCGGACAGCGCCACGGCGCGGACCGGGCCGCCGGCCTTGAAGGTCCAGTGGACCTTGCCGTTCTTGTCGACAAGGTATGCGCTGGAGTTCAGGGCCCCGAGGGCTATGAGCGTTCCCGTGGAGCTCATGGATATCGAGGTCACGGTGGCCTTGAGGCCGAGCTTCCAATGGAGCTTCCCCTGTTTATCGTAAAGATGGACCTTGTTGTCGGCCGTGGATATGGCCATGAGCTCGCCGTCGCTGGAAAGGGCCATGTCCAGGGCAGGGGCACCGAGCTCGGCCCTCCAGACCTGGTGGCCCTCTTTGTCGAGGAATATCAACTGCCCATTGACGGTGACCGCGGCGACGGCCTCGCCGGTCTGCGAGGTGCGGACTGCCTTTATCTCGGCCTCCGCCTTGAACTCCCATGACTTGCAGCCGGTCTTGGCCATGTCGACCACCGTTCATCCTCGGAAGAAGGAGCGCCCAATCTCCCCTTCCACACACCATCCGTCGGAGGACCGCCAACGCCGGGCCCGTCTATATTATCATCTCAAGGTCCAGTGTTCTCCCTAGGCGATACCAATTGGCCTCAATGATATTGCACTAGGTATAATAAATCATTTCGTTTACTGTGAATCCGTCAAAACCGGCTCTATCGCCTGACGAACCTTTTCGGTGGCCTCGGCCGGTCCTGGCCCTGAGGCCTGCCTCGACCGTGGAAACCGCGGTCCCTTCCTCTGTCCCGGCCCCCGCGCCGACCGTGGTCATGGGTCCTCGGGGGCTTGGAGGGCTGGTCCTTGAATATTCGCCGGATGACCTCGACCCTGTCGTCCAGATCCTTCTTGAGGCCCTCGGCGATGAAATTGTCGCCGTAGGCGTCGGACTTGGCCGCAATGGCGATCTTCGAGGCCATGGCCCTGGCAATCTTGCCCCTCTGCCAGAAGGGCGAGGCGTGGATGAGCGGGTGCTGGAAGATGACGCCGTGCTTTGGTAGGTCCTGGCCTTCGGTGATGTGCCTGAAGAAGGCCTTTTCGGCCCCGAGCATCTGGACGGTGCTCGCGGGCAGGCGGGCCAACCGCTCCAGGCCGCCAGCTAGCGCGATGAGCTTCGCAGCAAGGATGGGCCCGATGAGATGCGAGAGGTTCGGGGCGATCTCCTTCATGCGGTCCTCGATATATGCCTCCACATCGCCCCTGGTCTTGAAGACACCCTCGAGGGCACCGGCGTAGGCCATCACGGCGGATCTGTCCTGGTCGCCGAGCGGCGCTCCGACGGACTTGGACACGTCCGGAAGGCCGCCCTCCTTTGCGACCTCGGCCCTATCGCCGAACTGGGCGATCAGTTGAGCGAAGCGCTCGTCGCCGACATCGGGGCCAAGCTCCGGATAGTGCAACGAGTACCATTCGTGGAGCCTCTCGGACAGCAGGTTCGCGGTCTTGTTCAGGTCGTCGATGGCCTTGACGGCCTGGATGATGTAACGGTCCTCGGCGATCACCTTCATGCGGGACCGACCAAGGATGAGCATGGCCTCCTGGTAAAGGGACTTGGAGAACCCGTGGACCTCGGGCCTCATCGAAACCTCCATATCATGTAGCGACTTGGAGACCGGGCCCAGCTCGTGGAGCCTGCCCTCGGCCACCTTGAGCTCCCTGACGCCCCTTGCCAGCTGCCGCTCCTCGTCAAGGACCTTCTCCCCGGATATGGCCTTCAGCCGCTCGGCGATGGCCGTGGCGTCCTTGGGGAACAGTATCTGGTTCAGGACCTTGCCCCTTTCGACAAGGAAGGTACCGAACCATGTCGTCACTAGCTTCGGCATCGCGCATGCATCCCCGTCGTCATTGAAATAATTATCGGAGGATAATCTCTAATAATTGGAAGGTCCTTTCCAGGACCGATGGAGGACCCGATACAGAAGTTCGAGGCCGAGGCCCTGGCGATGCTCAACAGGGCCCTTAAAAGCCTGGAGTACACCCTCGTCGATAAATTAGAGGCAGCCCCGCCTGGGAAAGGGGACTTCGCTTTCCCATGCTTCAGGTCGGCCTCGGAGCACAAGCGGAAGCCGAACGAGCTCGCGAAGCAGCTAGAGTACGTGATGGAGGACAACCCGCTCATCGAGAGGGTCGTGGCCATGGGGCCGTACCTTAACTTCTTCATCGCGCCGCTACCGATGGCCGAGGAGGTCCTAAGGTCCATACTCGACAGCAAGGAGGCCTTCGGGGCCAGCCCGCCGCTCGGCAAGAAGGTCATAATAGAGCACACGAGCGCGAACCCGACGGGCCCGTTCCATGTGGGCCGGGCCAGGAACCCCATAATCGGAGATTCCCTGACGAGGGTCATGCGCAAGGCCGGCTACGACGTCGAGACCCAGTATTGGGTCAACGACATGGGCAAGCAGGCGGTCATCATGGCCTACGGGCTGGAGCACTGCCCCGGGGGCGAGGCCGAGAGGACCAAGGACGACCATGTGGCCACGGTCTTCTACCGCCAGGCCAACGAACGTATGGAGAAGGAGGAGAAGGTGGCGGCGGAGATCGAGGAGTGGATAAGGCGCGTCGAGCGCGGTGACCTGGAGATAGTGGACAAGGTCAAGGCCGCTTCCAAGAAGGTCCTGGCGGGCATGAGGCTGTCGCTTGACCGGTTGAACGTGAAGATCGACAACTTCGTCTGGGAGTCCATGTCCGTCGAGGATGGCTCCGCGGCGAAGGTCGTGGAGCAGCTCAAGGGGTCCGAGCTGGCCAGGGAGGAGGACGGGGCCTATTACCTAGACCTCGAAGGATTGGTCCACGGGAGGACCCAGAAGTTCTTCTTCACCAGGAAGGATGGTACAACGCTGTATGCGACCAGGGACGTGGCCTTCCACCTTTGGAAGCTGGCCCGCTGCGACATGGCCATAAACATACTCGGCGAGGACCATAAGCTCGAGGCAAAGCAGCTCGAGGCGGCCCTCAAGGCCGTCGGGTCCAACAAGGTCCCTGAGGTCGTTTTCTACGCCTTCGTGTCGCTACCGAGCACGTGCCCCGCCTGCGGACAACCCATCGGCAACAAGGACGAGAAGTGCCCGAAGTGCGGCGTCGACGTGGGCGAGGCCGCGAAGAAGAAGACCAAGATGTCCACAAGGAAGGGAAGGGCGGTCTACATCGACGACCTCATAGACGAGGCCGTGGACAGGGCGCTGGAGGTTGTAAAGGAGAAGAGACCGGACCTGAGCGACGAGGAAAAAACTAGGATATCGGAGCTCGTCGGCATCGGGGCCCTGCGTTATAACATCATCAGGATCCAGGCCGAGAAATCGATAGTTTTCAAGTGGGAGGACGCCCTGAACTTCGAGGGGAAGTCGGCCCCGTTCATACAGTATTCCCATGCGAGGGCCTGCAGCATATTGCGCGAGGCCGGGAGCTACGATGGCTGGAAGGCATCGGACCTCAAGGACGAGGGCGAGTTCGCGCTCCTGAAGACTCTGGCAAGGTTGCCAGGCCTCGTCCGGCGGTGCGCGGACCAGAGGCTAGCCTATTCCATAGCGGAGTACGCCCACGAGGTGGCCATCGGGTTCAACCGGTTCTATCGCGACTTCAGGGTCCTGGGCAGCGAGAGCCAGGCCACGAGGCTCGCCGTCGTGGACGCGACCCGGTGGGTCCTCAGGAACAGCCTCGAGCTCCTGGGCATCAAGGCCCCGGAGAGCATGTAGGGGGGGCTCCCATGGACCGAGGCTATAAGTTCGTTTCCGCCCTCGGGGTCTTCATGTTCATAGCCATCGTGATTTTGGTCTTCATCCAGAATACATACCTAAAGGGAATCCTGCTCGTCCTGGACTTCGGGGCGCTCTTAAGGGTGGTATACCAGATCATGACACCTCTGAGGGAGGGGAAGGTCGTAAAGGTCCACAACGCCAAGGCCGTTGCCGAGCTCGAGGTCGATATGGACGGGACCGTCAGGCAAAGAATCAGCAGGCCAGAGAGAATATCCAAGAAAAAGAGGGCTAAGAAAGGGCCCTAAGCATTCTTTAAGATAAAAAAATGTTGTGGGAGGTCCTGAAAGCCGGACCTCCCCGATATCATAGATGATCTCCCTTTCATCCCTGGGCATTGTTCTGCTGGTCGAAGTTGGCTGGTTGGTTCCCCGCGGCCTCAGGCATTATGTCCTCGAAGTCCTCATCCAAGGCCTGTTCCTTCCCGCCTGACTTGTCCGGAGGCAACCGGATTTGCTCGATCCGCTTGACCTTGAACTTGATGGACACGATCTTCTCATCTTCCTTGGGCATCCTTATTTCCCATTTCCTCTCGGGCGGGGTCGTCTTGTTGGGTTTGGGGTTCGAGCTCTCGAACAGGATACCGTCCGCAGGGTTCTCGAAAATGGACATGTCCAGGGCCACCTTCTTCCCGGTCTTGTTCTTTATCTTGATGACCCTCGTGACCGTCTCCTCCCATTCCCTCTCGATGACCCTCCGGGACAGCTTCTTCTCCTTGACCTTGGACTTCTCCACCGAGGCCACGTCATCCGATATCTCGACGAAGGCATCGCTCGTCGTCATGGACGAGAACTTGGTCGGGTCCATGGATATGGCCGTCTGAGTGATGGTCACGGGGATGCCCTTCTCCTTGATGATGAGCTGGGACGATGGGATGCACTTGCCGCCCTTGAGCCCGGAGAACAGGTACTTCATCTCCACGGACTGGGTCGTGTTCTCGAGAATACTGTCCTTGTAGTAGTAGACCTTGCAGGTGCGCTCGACCTTCATGGTGGCCTTTTCGTCGATGAATTTCACCCAGGTCGTCTTCTGAGGTTCCAATGTAACCTTTGGCATGCGTCTCACCTCACTTGAAGTAGGCCACGTTCATGGCCTGCTTCGTCATCATCTGTCTCAACTGGGCCGGCGCCGCTTGGGCGAACTCGTTGCCCTCGGTCTTCATGTCCTTCGAGAACTCGGCGAAGGACACCATGATGTTCTCGAACAGCCTTGCGCTGTCGTTGTTAACGGCGATGAACCCCTGCACGCGGACCTCGTCGTCGTCCTGGCCCACCTCGATGGTCACGGTTGGCTTCCACCGGAACCTCGCGTCATCTATAAAATAGGAGATGACCAGCTCGGCCTTGACGGCCGCCTGGGACCTGAGCCGGACCATGACGTAGACCTCCTCGTCCAAGTAGGTCCTCATGGAGACCTCCTCGCATATGTCGATGATCTCCTTCCTGCGCTCGCCCATGTCCAGGGAACCTTGGATGAGCCTCTGGGCCGTGTCCCGCTCCCGTCTCAGGTTGTCCTCGACGTACTGCCTGTTCGGCTTCTTGATTATTATCTCAAGGAGCTCGATGCCCTTGCCCAGGACCTCCACGAGGAAGGTCTCGGGGTCGAAGCTTGCAGGAACATCCCTTATCCTAACCTTGGTCTCGGCCTTCTCGAGCTGGACGGTGCTCTTCCTCAGGATCAGTCCACCGCCGCCGGAAAAGACCGTGAACTCCGCTATCTCTGGGTTAATCTCTATCTCTGCCATAATCAATCTCCCCCCGGTTGCGGGGTTCGGATAATCGTAGGACTATTTATTGATTGGCCTCAAAGTTCGATAGCAATCGGGCCTGGCCATTGTGCCAATTTCCTTTATCTTCGGGCGGTACAGCGATCACTTCGGGAATATCGGGATCACGAGGTTGGTCCCATCTTCCTTCGTAAGGAAAAAGCAACTATCACAATGACCAGTGCGACCATCGAAGGACCTGGCCAGGGTATGAACGCGCCCCCTCCGCCCGTCTCCGGTGGCGCGACATGGAACCTGACAGTTTCGTTGAACTTCTTACCGCTCACGAGTACCCCGACGACGACGAGGTCGTAGTAACCTTCAGTCATGGTCTTCGGGATGCGATAGAGGAGCGAGAACTTACCGTCGCCGACCGTCCTGTCACCGTCCACCCCTTGGTCGTTCAGGGCTGCCCCGGAATGCCCACCCAGGGGGGATAGGTCCACCGTGACCTCCTTCACCTTAGAGAGGTTCCCACCGGGCAGGAAGGTCATTGTCACGGTCACGTCCTTCCCGGCCTTCACGTCCAACGGTTCCACCCCCGCCGCGTCCACCTCCGGTTCGTCCGGTTGGGAAGGGCTCGGGTCCTCGATGATGCAATACACCATCCCGTTCGTGGTGGCCACAAGAAGCTTGTCGTCTGCGATCACGGGACTGGACCAGATCTCGCCGTCAAGGCTCATGTTCCAGATCTCAAAGGTCGTCCCGTCCCCATTGCCATCTATGTCCAGGCAATAGATCCGGTGGTCCGTGGAAGGGATGTATAACCGTCCGTCGGAAATGAGGGTCGTTGCCCATATCTTGGAGTCGCTCAGGTGCCTGCTCCATATGAGCTTCGTCGTCCCGTCGCCCTTACCCTCCTTGTCCACGGCATACACATTGCCGCCCGTGTCGGCGAAGAAGATATTCCCACCGTACGGTATCGGGGTCGAGAGTATAGGGAAGTCCACCTTGTATCTCCATACCTCGGTGCCATCGTAGGTGTAGGAGAAAAGGTAGTAGTTCCCGGCCGTATCGGAGTAACCTCCGAGCCCAAGGTAGACCTTCTGATCTATCAGCATTGGCGAGCCTACGATCGGGTGGTCGAAGTGCTTTGTCCACAGGACGGTCGGATCCCTGTGAGGGGTACCGGTCGAGGCGTCCAGGACATAGAGGTCTCCTGAGAAGGTTCCCACGAAAAGCCTGTTCCCATCCACTGCCGGCGACGAGTAAACCCGCCCGTTGGTATCAAAGGTCCACTTCACCGTGCCTGTGAGGGCGTCGAACGCCAGTAGGTTGTCGACTATGTTCAGTTTATCGCTTTCTGTCGCATCGGCTCCCGTATAGACGACATTCCCGACCGTCACGGCACTTGCCTGGACCCCCTGTGTCGATGGGTTCAGGTCCATGTTCGCGACCTCGTAGCTCCAGGCGAGCTTCCCTGTGCCCTCGTCCAGTGAATAGAACTTGAAGTCATCGCTCCCGAAATAAACCTTGCCTCCGGCCACGGCCGCGGTGTTGTCGATGCCCTTGCCCTCCGGGCTTGAGCTCGGGGAGGTGGAGAATGTCCATATGGTGTCCCCTGTTTTCTCGTCCAGGGCGTACATCTTCCTGTCGACTCCGCCGATGAACATCTTGCCGTTGTGGACCGAAGGAGAGGCATAGAAGCCCTCACTGTTCAAGTCCTTCTGCCACAGTAACTTGGGATGCACGGGCGCCGTCGAGGTCGTGGTGCCTGTATGATCGGGGTTCTGCAGGAACATTGGCCAGTCATCGGCAAGTGTGAATGGCATCATGGCCTGAAGGACCAATGCCCCGAGGCAAAGGCCTATGATGCTGACCCGCTGTGGACCGGAAGAGATTCCGAAGATGGGCATCCACATCCATCATTCTCGGACGTCCTTTATAAGACTGTCGAGCATCGGTCGGATCATGCGGGCCCGTGCCTTGTCGCGACCTCACCCACCTCGATGATGACCCACCCCTTGTCGCTCTTTCCTATCTTTGCATTCACTTGAAAGGTCCGTTTGACGTTCATGTCTGTGAGGACCTCCTCCGGTGTTCCCTTGGCCATGACGGCCCCATCGTCCATCAGGAGGAGCCTGCCGCAGAAACGGGCGGCCAAGTTCAGGTCATGGAACACCGATAGCACGGTGAGCCCCCGCTCATCGTTCAGCTCCTTTATCAGCCCGAGCACCTCGAGCTGATGCCGTATGTCCAGATGGGTGGTCGGCTCGTCGAGCAACAATACCTTGGGCTCTTGGGCCAGGGCCCGCGCGATGATCACGCGCTGCCTTTCGCCGCCGCTCAGGTCGGTAACGAGCCTCCCGCGCAGCCTCCAGACCCCGGTGGCCCGCATGGCCTCCTCGGCCACAGCATAGTCCCGCGCGTCCTCGAACCGGAACCTGCTTATGTGGGAGTACCTTCCCATCAGGACGATATCCTCGACGGTGAAAGCGAAGTTCATGGAGCTGTCCTGGGGCACGATGGCCACCAGCCGGGCCATCTCATTGCTCCCCATCACGGCCACGTCCTTTCCGCAGACCCTCACCTTCTCGCGGTCCGGGACCAGGAGCCCTGACAAGCAATTCAGCAGTGTGGACTTCCCGGAGCCGTTCGGGCCTAGGACACCGACGAACTCGCCCGTCCCGACCTCGAAGGTCACATCCTTGAGCACACGCCTCTTCCCGTATGAGAAGGACAGGTCCTTGACCTCGAGCGACGCCTCCTTATCCCCCAAACATCCACCTCCCGCTCCTCCTCGAGGTCCTGAGCAGGTAAAGGAAGAAGGGACCGCCCGACATGGCCGTGATTATACCGACGGGCAGCTCGGACTGCCCTAGGATGGTCCTCGCGATGGTGTCGACCCAGACCAGGAAGATGGCCCCCGCGAGTGCCGAGGCCAATATGAGATATCGGTGGTCGGGCCCGACCCTCAGCCTGACGATATGCGGGACGATGAGCCCGACGAAACCGATGATCCCTGCGAAGGCCACGGAGATACCGGTGAGCAATGATGCCAGGACCAGGAGGGTCTGCTTGACCTTCTCGACATCCATCCCGAGATGCTTGGCCGTGTCCTCGCCCGTCAGTAACAGGTTAAGGTCCTTCCTGTAGAATGCTGTCACAATGACGCACACCAACACCACTGGTGCTATGACGGCGACCTTCTCCCAGTTGATCCCAGAGAACCCGCCAAGCATCCAGAAGAACAGGGACCCGAACTGCTTTTCTTTGACGAACAGGAGGAACATCACTATGGAGCCCAGGAAGGCCGAAACGGCTATCCCTGACAGGAGCAAGGTGTCCGTGTTCACTTTCCCGCCTGTCCTTGCGATGTTGTAGACCAAAAAGATGGTCCCCAATGAACCGGCGAAGGTTAGGAAGGGGAGCAGGACCTCCGTGTTCGAGAACTGGATCGCGACACCCGCACCGACCACGGTAAAAACAGTGATAGGTACCACCAAGGTCGCGCTGGCCCCGAGGGCAGCACCGGAGCTTAGGCCAAGCACGTAGGGATCCGCCATGGGGTTCCGGAACAGGGCTTGCATGATGGCCCCGGCGACCCCAAGGGCGCATCCAACGAGGGCGGCCATGACGATCCTGGGTAGCCTCACCTCGAGTACTATGATACTGTAGGTTTGGTTCCAACGGGCCCCTTGACCGATGAGTATGTCAAAGACCGCCTGAGGGGGCATCTTGTCGATGTTATTCGGCGTGTTGTAACCTATCGGGCCAACGGAACCGAACATGGACGTAAGGAATATCGTCACTATGAGGGACGCCAGGAGCACAAGGTTGAAATAAATGCCTTTGGCCCTCCGACGCTCGACGTCCTTGGCAACGATGGCCTTGCGCCCTCTCTTTCCCGCCTTCTTGGTCACCACGATGCTCAGCCCACCCTATTACACGCTCAGAACAGTTCCGGATGGACATCCTTGGCGATGACCTCCAGCGCGTCGACAATCCTGGGCCCTGGCCTGGAAAGAAGGTCACCATCCACACCATATAGGGTATTTTTCCTGACGGCCGTGATGTTGCCCCAGCCGGTCCTCGTCTTGATGGCGTCCGGTGTCGTCGCCCACGGCCCGGTCTGGTAGATTATCATCTGCGGGTCAGCTGCGATGATGAACTCGGCGCTCAAGGACGGATATTGCGACGATGTGCCATGGGCGATGTTCTCGCCGCCCGACTTGGTTATGAGCTCATCGCCAAAGCTGTTTGGACCATAGGTCCAGTATCCCATGGTCGCGTCGAGTTCCAGATAGACCCGGGGCTTACCCGTACCCTGGGCCAAGGTCTTTTGCGTGACCGCCTTGACCCTGGCCTCGAGCGCTGCAACATCCGAGCTCGCCTTGCCCTCGATGCCCATTATCTTCCCAACGAGCTTGAAGTCGTTGAAGATGCCAGATATGTTCTTGGGCGCCAGTACGAAGACCTTTAGGTTGTATTGCTCGAGCGTCGGGATATCGTTCTTGTTGATGTCAGCCGCGAAGATGAGGTCGGGCTTGAGGCTCACGATGACCTCGATGCCTAGGTATTTGAATCCGCTGACCATCGGTTTCTTGGCCGCCTCTGGCGGATAGTTGGTATTGTTGTCGACTGCGACGACCTTGTCTCCTAGGCCTAGATGATAGAGTATCTCGGTGACGCTAGGCGCCAGCGATATTATCTTCGCGGGCGTCCCTGTGATATTCACCTTCCGTCCCAGGTCGTCCTTGATGGTCATATTCCCATTGCTGTTCCCGGCCGGCATCACAACGCATCCGGCTATCGTTGTGATCAGCAGTATCATCGTCGCCAGGATCCCGAACACCTTTGCCCATCTCATCAGGTCACCCCGATCCTTCATTCAAGTAAACTTGACTTTTTGCAAATAGACTTTACTATATATTAATTTTTGGGCCAAAGGTTTTATCCGCCCAGGCCGATGACAGACACGATGAACATCCTCAGGGACAAGAGGCTCACGACGAAGCTCCTGATGCTCCTCGAGCTGGTCACGAACCCGCATCACAGGTTCAAGACCCTGGCGGAGCGGTTCGACATGACGGTCCAGGCCGTGTCGGACTACTTCAAGATCATGCGCAAGGAGGGCCTCGTCATGAAGGTCCACGGGGTCTACAGGCCCACGCAGAAGGGCATCCTGTTCTTACACAGCAACTTCTCTAACCTCAGAGACTTCATCGACGGCCAGATGCACAAGCTCAACATCATAGACCTATGCGTCGCCATGGCGGCCACGCCGCTCAAGCCAGGGGACCGCGTCGGCCTGTTCATGGAGGACGGGGAGCTCAAGGCCTACAAGGGCCGTTCGTCGACCTCCATCGGCATCGTCGTCTCCGAGGCCGGTCCCGGCGAGGAGGTCGGCGTGAAGGGCCTCGAGGGGATAGTCGAGATGGAACTGGGCGACCTCCACATATTCCGGGTCCCCTCCGTCCAGGAGGGAGGCACGAGGTCCCTGGACCCTAGGACCTTGAAGAAAGCCACCGAATCCTTCAAGGCGGACCGCGTTGCGGCCGATGGGACGATCGCAAAGGTGCTCCTGTCCAAGGCAAACATCGAACCTGATATCGAGTTCTCAATGGTCGATTCGTGCCTCGAGGCCTGTCAGAAAGGCCTCCGGGTCTTCGCCGTGGCCGAGGAGCGCGGGGTCTACGAGCTGGTCGAGCGCGTCAACGAGTTCAATGCCTCCTCCGAGGAGAAGATAAGGTACACGCTCGAGACCGCTCACCACGGGAAAGGCAAGGCCGGTGCCCGCCGGAGGACATAATGAAAATGGACCCTGTGGACTTCCGCACCGGGTCCCGCCTTCGCCATGCTCACCGCCCCTTCAATGTGAAGATGTTCTTGCCATTCTTGTAGATCCTGATGTTCCCGGTCTCCGAAACGACCAATGAAATGGCCTTGGTCTTCTTCGATATGGTCGCCGCGGCCGTGTGCCTCCCACCAAAGCCGCTCTCGAGAAAGATGCCCCACTCGAAGTTGACGTACTTCCCGGCCGCTATCGCCACCCCATTGTCGTCGATGACGACCGCCCCGTCCAGCTGTGCGAACTGCTTGATGGTCTCCCAGCTGGCATGGTTGTGGAGGTTCCGGGCGTCCTGGGGATGCCCCTCGAACGGGTTGATAATCTGGTCCCGGCAGTTCTTCAGCACGTTCTCGGCGTCCCCAAGGATGAACAGGGCCCCGACATGCCTCCCTTCCTTCCCTTCGCTGGCGATCTCCAGGGCTATGTCGATGATGTGTTCCAGCAGGGCCAGGTCGACCGAATCCTGCAATTGCTCCATCATCTTCACGAACTCGATATCCTCGACATCGAAGGTGAACAGGCCCTTGATGTTCGAGTCGATGATGCATAGTATCCGGTCCTTCTTGCCGGGGGTCCTTGTCAGACAGTCCCTCAGAAGATAATGCCTCAGGGCCGAGAGGAGGAGTATGTCGCTGGGTATGTTCAGCTCCCTCTTGACGGTGACCGCCTCGTCCTTCAGTTTCTTCTCGAACTCCCTGTTACTGGTAAGGATGATGATGTTCTTCCCCGTGATCCCGTCCTTGATGGACCTGTAGGTATCCTCGGAATCTGTGATGAGGTAGACTATGGTCGGCCGGAAGCGTCGACAGGCATCTAGACAGTGCTCGTGGAAGTTCTCCATCGTCGGTCCCCTGCAAGGCCCGGGCCCTCGCTACAGGCTCCCTTCCTTGGCCTTCTTCTGGAGCCGCTTGGCCCTCTCACCGGAGGTGAAGCCCGTGGCCTCCTCCAGGAACCCGTTCTTGGCCCTTATGGTGTCCATGGCGAGATCCTCTCCCGCGTCCTTATTTGTGATGATCTCGACGCAGATGATGTTCTTGCCCTTGAGCCAGACCGTTATGGGCTTCATGGCCCCGAACTCGGCGATGAACTTGTCCCCGTCCTTTCTAACGGTCTTGAAGTACTTGACCATGAGCGCGTTCAGCTTCTCCCCTTCGATATTCTTGAAATTCCCTCTCTTGATGTCGAACTCCTGCATGGAAATCGCCCCTTTTCCTCGGGAAGTGAATCCATCTACCTTGTATTATCCTTTTTCCCTTTTTTCCTAGAAACATTTTTAGCGCCCGAGGCCAATCACAAGCACATGACGCTCATGGGCCAATGCCACATCTGTGGGAAGCCATCGACGAGGGCCTGTCGGATGTGCGGCAGGGTCGTCTGCGACGACCACGCCGACCCGGCCTCGGGCCTATGCCAGACATGCGCATCGGGGAAACAGACAGGAAAGGGCCGGGGCAGGGGCAGGTCCACAAAGGACCTTTTGAAATAGGGCTCTCTCATTCGTCACCGCTGCAGCTGGCGCAGACCTCGCTGCAGGCCGCGCATACATGGGCGCAGCCGCCGCAGGCGCCGTCGCATTGTGCGCAGGGCCGCGTGCCTATCGGGGACCTTGCCCAAAAGGCGTGGTCCTCGAGCTTGAGGGGCTTTATCGTCGGAGGAACACCGGCGGGCATCTCCATCCAGCACTGCGGGTCCGGCGCGAACGGGTCGTTAGCGGCCCCGAAGGCCACGGCCGGGCAGCCCCGGCAATAGGGCATGAGACGGCACGACCGGCACTTCACATGCCTCGATGCGTCCCTCAGCTCCATGTTGGCCCTAGCATTGAACAATATATCCGCGACATTGTCCCTCGGGACCTTCCCGACGGGTATCGGCAACCGTCTGCACGGATAGACCGTCCCGTCCGCGAGCACGGTCAGGACCTTGGAGCCCGCCGAGCAGCCCGAGTGCACGCGCCCATCCCATCTCGGCGGCTCGAAGAGGCCTAGCTCGGTATAGAGCAATGTCCAGAGCGCCTCCTTCCTCCCGAAGTATGTCTCGAAGCCCTCGGCCTCGAGGTCCCTATAAGTATCGAGCATCCTGACAAGGACCTCGCGGAACTCCGTCGGGGAGAGCATCCCAAGGCCCTTGCCCCTACCCTGTGGCACGAGCCGCGCGAAGTCGAAGACCTTGACGCCCCGCTCTGCGGCAAGCCTTGCGACCGCCGGCAATTCCCTGAAGTTCTCCCTCGAAAGCGTGAACATCACGACGCTCGGGAGGCCGGCCTCGTTCAGGATGCCCAATGCCCGTAGCGTGTCATCGAAGTGGCCCCGCCGTCCCCTGAGCCTATCATGGGTGGCCCTGAGGCCGTCGATGCTGAGCTGGTAGCGGAAGACGCCCGACTCCTTCAGTCGCAGGGCGGTCTCCATGTCCAGGGTCCCCGGGTTGCCAAGGAGCCCGACCTTGATGCCCCTGGCCCTGGCAGCCGTTATCATCTCGAGGAGCCCGTCCTTCAGCAGCGGGTCCCCGCCCGTGAAATTGATCCTCCCGACGAGATTATTGCCTTTCAGGAACCGGTCGAAGGAATCAAGCACCTTGAGGCACTGCTTGACGGGAAGCTCGTCATCGATCTGGGGGACGAGGTCTGGCGAATCCTTGGCGTAGCAGTGCTTGCAGTCCTCACCGCACCTCGCGGTGACGTGCCACTGGAGGACGAAGAGCTTTGTCTGTGCAACGCCCTTCCTCCTGCATCTGCCAGCGGAGACCGCCTTCATGATTCACACCTCAGAGTATCGCAATGGACAACGGAGCATCCTCAATTAAATTCCATCAAATATATTAATCTTATCTAAATAATGATGGAGAAAATAGGAAAATAGAGGGAATAGCCTCAGAAGAGGCCCTTCAGGTCGTCAACGCTCATGGAGATGGATTTGAGGAGGTAGGTGACGGCCTTCTTCTTGGCCTCCTTCATGTAGGCCGGGTTATCGCCGTACTTGCTCGCCATGGCGTTGTAGTACTCGACGCCGAACTCGCAGAGGTACCTGCCCTCCATCTCCTTGTCGAGCTCCGCCGCCTTTTTATATGATTCCTCGGCGATGGTCCACTTCCCTGAATCGAGGCAGAAGGCCCCACGGGATATGAGGAAGAACGGGTTCTCCTTCTCGAGCTCGATGGCCTTGTTGTAGGCCTCGAGGACCTCGTCCTCGGTCATCTTCGGTACGCCGACGTAGCACTCTGCCTTAAGGAACCAGGCCAAGGCGTTCTTCTCGTCGGTCGCCAGGACCTTCTTGAACTTGTTGAGGGCCTTGTTGAACTCGCCCTCGTTCATGAGCACCTGGCCTTCTTCCAGTTCCTTGTTGACCTTTGGTTCCATCGGGCATCACCCCTTCTTCTGCGACGGGTTCTTCAAGAATTCCCGTCGTCCGTGACTATTAACACACTTCGACCACATAAAGGTTTTTTAGAAACTATTAAATAACCAAGATTTCACATGATACCGAGGTGAAATGGGAAGGTACGATATCGTACACTAAGGGCGCATCGGGCACAGGCTCAAAGGAGCGGCGCGCCTTGGATCCACTCGATGTCGTTGAAGTAGAGCTCGCGTATGTCCTTGACGGCGAAGCGTATCATTATCAGCCTCTCAAGGCCAAGGCCCCAGGCCAGGACGGGATGCCTGATTCCGAGCGGCTCCGTCACCTCCGGCCTGAACACCCCCGCACCGCCCATCTCCATCCATTTTCCGAGGAACTTCGCGTCTACCTCGAGGCTCGGCTCCGTGTACGGGAAGAAGGACGGCCTGATGCGTATGTCCTCGAAGCCCATGCGGCTGTAGAACTCCCTCAGCAGCCCGATGAGCATCTGGAAGGAGGCCTTCTCCTCCATGACGATGCCCTCGATCTGCTGGAACTCCGGCAGGTGCTTGAAGTTCACGGCCTCGTTCCTGAAGACGCGGCCGACGGTGAAGACCTTGACCGGAGGCTCGGGATGCTCGACGAGATATCGTATACTGTTGACGGTCGTGTGGGTCCTGAGGACCACCTTCTCGGCCTCCTCCTTGGACCAACGGTAGCCCCAGCCCGTGCTGCCCGTCCCGCCGCCGTCCTCGTGGACCCTCCGGATGATGTCGGCCATCTTCGGGTCGACCGGTATCCTCGCCGGGGCCTTCATGTAGAAGGTGTCCTGCTGGTCCCTGGCCGCGTGGTCCTGGGGTATGAACAGGGCGTCCATGTTCCAGAAACACGGCTGGACCATGTCGTAGTCTATCTCCGTGAAACCCATGTGCAGAAATATCTTCCGGATCTCCTCGGTGATGACCCTCAGAGGGTTGAGCTTCCCGCCCTTGGCCTTGGGCGCGAAGGTGTCGATGTCGTAGGGCCTGAATGCCATGCTGCGCCACTTGCCGTCCTTGAGCATGGCCGGCGTCAGCTGCGTCACCTCGTCCTTGATGTCGAAACCCTCGGTCAGGACATCCTTGCCTTTCTTAGTGATTATGATGTGTCGGACGACCTCGTCGCGGACCTTGATGACCGCCTTGCGGAGCTTCAACTGCTCCAGGGCCGTCTTGTCGGCGATGTCCGTGGTCTCGACCTCGTTCATCTCGTAGATGAACTGAAGGACCTCCTCGTCGGAGGACCGGGTCTTCAGGGCCGTCCTCCCGCCCTCGGTGATCTTTAGGACCTGCGTCGAGCCCTTGCCCGATATATCGGCCCAGCCCTTCCGCTTGAGCCATCCGACGCTGAAACCGGCGATGGTCTTGCCCATGAGCTCCTTGACCTTCTCCATGGGTATGCTGCCGTCGGGGGATACCTCAAGGGCCTTGAGGAGCCTCCTTTCGGGGAAGCCCTCCTTGATGTAAAGCTCCCCTTCCTTGTCGAGGCTGACCCTGTAGACGACCTCCTCCTTGATGTCCACTAGGCCCTTGGACTGGAGCCACGAGGCCGCGTTCATGACCTCGACGAGCTCCTTGAAGCCGCCCAGCTCCATGATGGACGCCGGGGTCTGGCCGTGGCTGCCCTCGAGGGCCTTCAGGACCCTTTTCTCCCCCATGCTCAGGCTGTCGGCCTTCATGCGTTCAATTCCCTGTGTTCCTGAAAAGGGAGAGGTGGTCTTAGAAAATAAATATTGTCCTGGATGTCCAAGTGTTATCAAAGTTCGTATTTATCTAGAACCGTTCGTACGAATCTCTATATACATACCACTTGCGATTCCCCAACGGAGGCATTTCAATGGTGGAACCAGACCAGATCGCACCCCATGTAGAGGATATTTGCCGGGTGCTAGGTAACAAAGTGGACAGGACGGAAATCGAGAGGATGTTGATGAACTACATCGAGATCTACAAGATCTCGGTGGACGACGCTAAACGGGCTATAGTGAAGCACTATGGCGGGAGCGTCGGCGGGCTGGCCAGATCGACAGGGGAGCGCAAGAAGCTGGACGAGCTCGAGGGCACGGAGCAGAACGTGGACCTCCTGGTCCGCCTGGTGGCCGTGTCGCCCAAGCAGGTCACCGTCAAGGGCCAGCAGCGCGTCATACATACGGGCATACTTGCCGACGAGACCGGCACCAGGCCCTTCACCGCATGGAGCAGCGACTTCCCCTTCGAGAAGGGCGACGTGCTCACCATACGGAACGCCTACTGTAGGGCCTTCAAGGAAGCCCCCGAGGTCCAGATGGGCGACAGGGTCAGGATAAACAAGGAGGACGACAGCGCATTGCCGCCGTTCCAGGAGCTCGGCGGGAACTACAAGGTCAACGAGGTGCACGAGGGCATGACCAACGTCGCCGTCGTCGTGCGCATCCTTGAGGTCGAGCGCCGGGAGGTGGAGGTCGAGGGCCTCAAGAAGGTCGTGTTCTCGGGCATCATGGCCGACGCCAGCGGCAAGGTCAACTTCACCGCCTGGGCCGACTTCAACCTTCGGGTCGGACAGGTCGTCCATGTGGGCAATGCGTACGTAAAGGGCTGGAGGGGCATCCCCCAGCTGACCTTCGACGACAAGAGCCACGTGGACCCGCTGCCGGAGAAGGACTTCCCGACCATGAAGGAGCTCCAGGCCAATGTGGAGGTCCGCATCGGGGACCTGCTCGAACGGGGGGGCGCCATGGGCGCCGTTATAAAGGGCGTGATAATCGACATCAAGCCCGGTAGCGGGCTCGTGCTCCGGTGCCCCAAGTGCAACCGGGTCATACAGAAGGGCGCCTGCACCATCCACGGCAAGGTCGAGGGCGAGCATGACCTGCGCATCAAGGCCGTCCTGGACGACGGGACCGGGGCCCTCACGGCCATCGTCAACAGGGAACTGACCGAGAAATTGCTCGGAAAGGACCTGGAGGCGGCGAAGAAGGACGCCACGAAGGCCATGAACACCGAGGTCATCTTCGAGGAGCTCCGCGAGAAGCTCATGATCGAGACCGTCAAGGCCTCAGGGCGCGTCACCAGCGACGATTTCGGCCTCATGTTGCTCGTGGACGACATCGAGCCCTACCAGCCGGACCTGGTCAAGGACGCCAGGGAGCTGCTGGAGGAACTGGAGGAGCCGGACGAGGGGGTGGAGTAGATGGCCCAGCTGAGAGAGACGGCCTGGAGGATATTCGCCGTCGAGCTGAACTCCTCGACGCTGGAGCACCAGGGCGAGGGCGACAAGGCCCCGCTCTACCTCATCTCGCCGCTGGGCGCCAAGGTTAACAGGGTCTATGTCTCCGGCGTCGTCACGGACCTCGAGAACACGGGCAGCGAGACCGAGCCCCTCTGGAGGGCACGCGTCTCGGACCCCACCGGGGTGTTCTATATCTCCGCGGGCCAGTACCAGCCCGAGGGGGCCCATGTGCTTGCGACCCTCAAGCCGCCCGAGTTCGTGGCCATCGTCGGGAAGATACGTACCTACAAGCCCGAGACGGGCGTTATGTACATCTCGATAAGGCCTGAGATGGTCAAGGTCATCGACGCCAAGAGGAGGGACCTTTGGGTCCTGGAGACCTGCAGGCAGATGTCCACCCGCATCGGTGCCATGCGCGAGGCCGTGAAAATGGAGCCATTTGACCCACAGAAGCTCATCTCATTGGGGTTCCCGAGGGCACTCGTCGACGGCATCGACCTCGCGCTCAAGCACTATGCTGGGACGGAGCTGGACCGCTACCAACGGATGCTCATCGAGTCGGTCCGCTACCTGCTTCCCGAATCCGGCGAGAGGCTGCTCGAGCCCAGGGTCCCGATGGCCCCGGCCAAGCTCAAAGAGCCCACTGAGGGCCACAAGGAGAAGAATGCCGGTGGCAGGTCCAAGGAAAAGGCCGCGGGAGGCTTCGCCCCCGCTGGCCCCGAGGGTGGCCACCAGGCCAAGATCGAGGAACTGAAGGTCCCCGACGAGAACACCGAGATCACGCCCGAGGAGGAGCAGGCAGTGCTGGAGATCGTGGCCGAGCTCGAGGAGCAGGGCGGCGGCACGGCCCTCTGGCAGGACATCATCGACCAGGCCATAGGGGAGGGCATGGAGCGCACTAGGGCCGAGGAGGCCCTGAACCTGCTGCAGGCCAAAGGGGAGCTGCAGGAACCGTCCATCGGGAAGATCAGACGGGTCTAGGCCCTTGGCAGCTCCGGCTGCTGGTTGTCGTGGGCGTAGACGAAGAACCCGTCAGGGATGGCCCTGAGCCTGTCGATGGACTCGAGGCACTTCACCGGGTCCGTGGTGATGCCGATCACGTTCCTCTTCAGGATGTTCTCGGCCACAGCGCCGGTGTCCCCGCAGAAGACGATGTTCCTTCCTTTCCACTTCACGACGATGGACTGGTGGCCTGGGGTATGCCCTGGCGTGAATACGATGTGCACATCGTCCGTGACCTTGTGGTCCCCCCGCACGAGCTTGAACTTGATCCCTTCGAAGAACGGCCTGTAGTAACCATCCCTCTGGAACTTGTGAGGGTTGTGGGCGTAGTCCAGTTCCGCCCGTTGGACGAGGAACCTTGCATTCTTGAATGCCCTGTCCCAACCGCAATGGTCGAAGTGCAGATGCGTGTTCACGACGATGGTGATATCCTCGGGCCTGTGGCCGTTCTTCCTCAGGTCCTCGATGAGCGACCGAGACCTCTGGAACTTGTACTCCTTGCCGATCTGCTCTGTGACGTCCCCGCAGCCCGAATCGAGCAGGATGAGGTCCTCGTCGGTCTCCACCAGCATGGACCTTGCGACGCAGAGGTACTTCTTGCCGTAATATTGGGACTTCATCCACACGAGCAGGCCCATGTCCAGCTCGAAGGTCCCGTCCGACAGAAGGACGCAGTCCTTGACGACCATGGCCTCACCTCGCGGTCCTCAGACGCATCTCGGCACGCCGGTCGTCGCGCAGGCACTGGATGGGCTCCTTCCCACCGGCGCACAGCTCGTTGCGGCGTTCGTAGCAGTCCTCGCATGTCGCCTTCGAGGGCTCGACCTTCCCGAAGTAGATGTTCCAGTCGATCGGGTCGAGGCCCTCCTCCTCGCAGGCGCGCCTGATCCTGGAATCGATGGCAGCGGCAGGTATGCCCTTCGATTTGTACTTGTCCTTGAGATGCTTCTTCATGTCCTTCGACATGTCGCCATGCCTCGGGGATCACGGATTGCCTTCAATCGTCGACGAGGAACTCCTTGACCTTGTCCCTCGCCGCCTCCTTCTTCTCCTTCAGGTCCTTGAAGAACTCCCGGACCTTCTCCTGGGCCAGCTTCTTGCACTGGCCGCAGAGCTGCTGGCCCTTCTTGCAGTCCTCGAAGATCTGTGCCAGCTCCTTGTCGTCATCGATGAAATGGTAGAGGAAGAGCTCGTAGACGCTGCACCGGTCCGGCCTCCCGCCGTGCTTCTTGTGCTCCTCGATGGTCATGCCGCCGCCGGTCTTGCAGCCGCCAATCTTCTTCGCGGCCTCCTCGGGGCTGTCCGTGAGGAAGATGGCGCTCTGGGGGACCGACGAGGACATCTTGCCGCCCGTGAGGCCGCTCATTAGCCTGTGATAGGTCCCGCACGGCGGATAGAAGCCGTAGCCGCCACGCTCCCGTTCGACCTTGATGAGGGCTTCGTCGATGGTGACGATGTGGCTCTCGTTGGCGTCATTCACGTAAAGGGCCTTGTACTTCGGGATGGCCTCCATCTTCTTGAAGCCCAGGCCCTGGACCGTGGCCTTGGCCAGGTCTATGAGCTTGTCGACATCCTCGTCGACCTTGACGAAGACGCCGATCCTCCCGTCCTTGGCCTTCATGACGTTGTAGAACCTGAAGGCGGCCGCTATGTCCCTGGTGAGCCTGATGTGCGGGTCCTGGTCGACGCCGACGGGGACCACGGTCGGCCTTGGGCCGCCGTATTTCTCGAGCTGGACGTGCAGGATGTCCCCGACCTGGACCAACGGGGAGAACACATGGGCCATGTTCGTCTGGTCCCCAAAGCCGTAGATGGCCTTCATGGTCGACCAGTTTACCTTCTTGCCCATGGTGTAACCGATGTCCTTTACGGCGGTCCTCTTGGACTGGAAATATATCTGGCACTTGTCCGGTCTGAGGCCGAGGGCGATGTAATATAGGATATAGTTCTCGATGGCGTAGTCCTTGGCCTTCTCGAAGGGGACGTTCCGGGTCGCGTAGGCCTCGATGTCCGCCACCAGCAGGAAGATGTCCGCGCCGAGGCCCTGGAAATAGAGGACCTGGTCCAGGACCATCTTCTTGCCCAGGTGGAACGGCCCCGATGGCATGAGCCCCGACAGGATGGCGAATGGCCTCTTCCCTTCGATGGCGCGCTTGACGTACTCGAAGCCCCGATGAGCGAATACGACGCCCCGTCGGAATATCCGCGTAGGGTTCGGGATCCCTTTGGGGTCGAACTTCTCTAGCCCGAAATCCTTGATGAGCCTCGCGTAGTCCTCAATCTGGATGCTGCTGGACCACGGGTCGATGCGGGCCTCCTGTTTGGGCTCCGCCCCTTCCTTAGGTTTCTCCTTTGTCATCGGGCCAGAACATGTCATTCCCCTTTTAAAACGGTTTCCATTCGATATCGTTCGGATAGGACCATATTATACTGATTGGCAACTGGCATTTCATATGATGAGGGTTGTAGCATAATTCGGGATTGACAGACGATGTCCGCGTTCCGTTCATCACATGTCAACCCCCAACCGTGCCACTCATCCTGTTCGCCTTGTATATAGGGGTGGCAGAGGTTAAGTCCTCGGAAATAAATGGAATAACAGGCTGAGGTGTTCCCGACTGCGTTCGCCT
>Ga0315295_10000109_pt1 | contig 67760 bp, 65 predicted proteins | sample YL17G14_0_MG_FD_204453 | JGI IMG/M metagenome (GOLD analysis project Ga0315295, IMG submission 204453) | Sediment microbial communities from Yellowstone Lake, YNP, Wyoming, USA - YL17G14_0 | ecosystem: Environmental > Aquatic > Freshwater > Lake > Sediment | place: USA: Wyoming | collected... | reverse complement strand
TTGAAACATGCCGCCGGTGGTACAACGCCTGCTTGGAAGAGCGGAAGTCCGCATGGGACGAGCGGCAGGAGAGTGTCGGCAAGTACGCGCAGTTGCGGAAGGTAAAGGACCATCGGCGGGAAAACCCCTTCGCGGCGCAATTGCACTCGCACATCCTCCAGGTCACAACCTGCGACCTGGATAAAGCCTTCCAGGCGTTCTTCCGGCGCCACAGGGCGGGCGAGAAGCCTGGCTATCCCCGCTTCCGCGGCAGGGACCGTTTCGACTCATTCGGGTTGAAGGAGTACGGCAACGGGTTCCGCCTGGACGGAAGGCGGTTGAAGGTCACAGGCATCGGACGGATTGCCGTGCGCTGGCACCGGCCAGTCAAGGGCGAGGTCAAGACCCTCCGCATCCGCAGGCAAGCGGGGGTCTGCTACGCCTCTTTCAGTTGCGACGCTCAACCCGAATTCCTGCCTTCAACCGGTGCCGAAGTCGCGATAGACGTAGGCATCGCCAGCCTGCTCACCATGAGCGACGGCGAGCACACCGAAAACCCCAAGTGGTATCGGTCGGAGCAAGGCCGTCTGCGCATCCTGCAACGTCGGGTTGCGCGCCGTAGGCCGGGCGGGAGCAACCGGCACAAGGCAGTCCGGGCTGTCGCCCGGCAGCACGAGCATGTGGCGAACCGCCGAACGGACTTCCTGAAGAAGTTGGTCTACGGCCTTGTTTCGCGCTACGACCGGATTGCAGTCGAGGACCTGCAAATCCCGAACATGGCCCGGAACCCGCACTTGGCCAAGAGTATCCTGGACGCTGGCTGGGGATACTTCTGAATGCACCTGTCTTTCAAGGCAGCATGGGCCGGGAAGATGGTTGTGGCGGTCGCTCCAGCCTACACGTCCAAGACTTGCTCGACCTGCGGGGCAGTCTTTGAGACCCTAACGTTGGCAGACCGTTGGGTGCGTTGCGATTGCGGCCTCGCGATGGACCGCGATGAAAACGCAGCCCTGAATCTGCTCGCGCTCGGACGGAGCGCGTGGGGCATAACGTGGCCGGTTACGGCGAGCGTGCCCCAAGAAGCCGCTGGGCTTTAGCCCATGCGGAGCGTCACGAGAATGTCCGACGGTGCGCATGACTTGCTGGTGCGCGGCATCGCCGCCGCCAAGTCCGGCGAGCGGGCCGAAGCACGCAACTACCTCGAGTGGGCCCTTCGGCAAGAGCCATCGGCTGAGCAGGCGTTGGAAGCGAAGATCTGGCTGAGCGAGGCCGCCGAGGAGCCGCAGGAGGCGCGTCGCTGGCTGGAGGACATCCTGGCCGGCGATCCGACCAACCCGCGCGCTCGGCGAAGACTCGCCTTGCTCGACGGTCGATTGCGGAGTGAAGACATCGTTGACCCAGACCAGCCTCGGCCGGTGCCGTCGGAAGACAGCGACATAGAGTCGAAACGCTTCGTCTGCCCTGCGTGCGGGGGGCCGATGGCGTATGCGCCGGACGGCGAGGGCCTGCAATGCGACCACTGCGGACGCCGCGCGGCGATCGGATCGACTCTGGAAGAACCCGGGTCACCGGAGAACGACTTCGTATTGGCGCTGGCCACCGCCCGCGGTCATACGCGGCCGAAGGCAAGCCGCACCTTCGACTGCACTGCCTGCGGGGCGCGTTTCCTGCTGGCGGCCGCAACGCTCTCGCTGACCTGTCCATACTGCGATGCGACCTACACGGTTGAGGCCGGGGACGAGCGCCTGCTGATCGCGCCGGAGATGCTTGCGCCGATGGCCGTCGCGGAGGCCGACGTTCGGCGCCGGTTGATCGCCTGGGCAGGTGGCGACCACGCCCCGCTGGTCCTCGATCGCCTGACCGCGGTCTACCTACCGGTGTGGCTGTTTGAGATGGGCGGCGTCGTCGATTGGAGCGCCGCGCCTTCCGGGAACCACGGCTGGGCTGCGCAAGCGGAGCCGCACTCAGGCACCGAGCCCCCATGGACCCCAATGGCCATCCTGGCGTCCTCGCGCCTCACGGCGGATCAGACCGCCGCGGCGGAGGAATTCGAACCCGCGCACCTGGTCCCGTTCGATTCTGCCTACCTGGCAGCCTGGCCGGCGGAGACGTACAGTCTGTCGTTGTCGGATGCCGCGCTGCGGGCGCGGCAGCGCTCGCTCGAGGCAACGGGCGACACGCTTGCGGCTGCGGCCGGCGGTCGGCGGCCCTCGCTGCGTAGCGCCCGGATGGTCGTCGACTCCTACCGGTTGGTACTGGTCCCGGTGTGGTTGGCGGCTGTGCGGTTGGCGGAGACGGAGATCAGCGTCGCCCTCAGCGGCACGACAGGGATCGCGCACGCGGCGCGTCCCCACCCGGGTGCGCGATCAGCCTGATCTCCCAATCACGTTCCTTTGCTGCGGGTCAGGGGCGCGCAGGCAGCCGGTCCTGTTGTCCAGGATTCCGGCTGAGCGGTTTGTCTTCCGATACGATCCTTAGTGCAAGGGGAAGTGAGTTGCGGTGCGCAAAGCATCCGCCATCTGTGCGTCGGGCGCCTGGATCCACAAGGTCTGATCGTTGCCCACATCCAGGATGACAACGCCCTGCGGGATCGTCCATGAGAGCGACGATCCGATCCGCTTCGATGGGCCGAAGCGATTCTCCCCATAGGTCCGAAACGCTCCGGAGAACTCATGGGCATCGCGGACGGTGTCCCAGCGGGTTAGCAGAAGCCAGGCGGTCAGCCCCTGTCCGGGCTCCCCGAGCAAGGCGTACTGATCGCCGTCCCAACCGCTGGCTGCCAGTGCGGCCTGATCATGTTTGAGGAATGCCTGCAGTGCGAGAAGCGTCTGCCATTCGCCCAGACCCCCCGAGTCCAGCGTGGTCCAGCCGGGACCCAGTGACGCCGCCAGATCCACGAGGTCGGGGGCACGCGGCGTGTCCTTCGGGTAACGATCAGGATGGAGGATCTGTTCGCTGGTGACCGGCGGGCTGGCATGTGCCTGGTCTATCGCTGCCCAGCCTCCCTTGAGGTACAGCGCGCGCGCGAAAGCGAGGCCTTGCTTGACGGTGAAACTTAGCAGATCCGACAGGCCGACAGCGTTGAGGTCGGTCGGGGGCAGAGCAGCGCCGCAGGCAGCCGGCAGCTCCTGCGGTGGAGAGGCTTTCCCACCGAAGGTCCGCTGCCACTGTTCCGCCAGCAGAGCGGCGTCACCCTCGACCAGAGCGCGGCCCGCCAGGCACGCGTCGAGATCGTCCTGGCATGCCTCCGGCTGGAGGGCGGGTGCTGTCTCGGGGAAGGCCTGCATCAGCAAGGCACGATCGTAGGCGCAGGCGCCGCGAACCAGGTCATCCTCCGAGAGAGCACCAGCGGCGAGGGTGAGGCTGCCGTCGGGTGCCGAGAGGATCACGCCGGCACCGGCAGCCGCCATTAGCGCCCCGACATTCACCGACGAGGGCGCTAGCCCCAGGAACTGGAACAAGCGGACTTGGTTCTCCAGGTTGGCGGGCGGCCAATCGGCGGCGAATGCCGCCCGGGCCAGGGGGCCGAGCTCCGCGGACGAAGCCGGCACAGGAACGATGGGCTGCCGCGCCTCGATGCCTCGCAGTCGCTCCACTTGATGGAGGATTGAGCCGAGCCTGGCGGCCAGATCCGGAGTCAGGGCCGTCGGGGTCATAAGGGTAGATTCCGGCGTGGGGCCCGCGGGCGTGGATGGCTGTGCGGCCGGGGCCGTCTGTGTGGCTTCAGGCGTAACCCGCCCCGCCGGGACGGGAGCGGTGCAGGAGGCCAGGGCAGCCGCGAGGAGAAGCAGGGCTGGCAGTCGCCGACCGCCTGGACGCTCGTCCACAGTGCCGAAAGCAGCGAGGCGGGTCATAGAGCCAGCATTCTAACCCGGCCCGGGTAACCGCTGCGAGCCATGCACGGCAGGCGGACGCCGTCGGCCGGGCAGCCCTTGCGCGACAACGACAAGCGCGCGCCCTTCCAGGCGTCACGTCAATCGGCGGATCGTTTCATACAGAGGCCGCAGCCGCGGGTACATCTCCAGATAGACTTGCCGGTACAGACCGTCGTAGATAGCGTGGGCCGCCGGGTCAGGCTCGAAGGTCCGCCCCAAGTGGGTCATCTCACGCACGGCGGTCTCGAAATCCGGATGCAGCCCCAGCCCGACGGCGGCGTCCATGGCCGCACCCAGCCCGGAGGCCTCGTACACGTGTGGCCGGGAGGTGGGCAGGCCGAAGATATCGGCGGTGAGCTGCATGGCGGCATCGCTCTGGCTGCCACCGCCGGCCACGCGCAGCTCGGTGATCGGGACCCCGCTGCGCTTCGACGTTCGCTCGGCGCCCTCGCGCAACGCGTAGGCCAAACCTTCCAGGATGGCGCGGTAGACATGGGCGCGGGTGTGCACATCGCCGAAGCCGATGATCGCGCCGCGCGCTTCCGGGCCGGGGTGCTTGAGGCCGGGCGACCAGTAGGGCTGAAGCAGCAAACCCTGCGAGCCCGGCGGCACGGCGTGCACGAGCTCATCGAACAACGTTTCGGGTTCGATGCCGCGCTCCTCGGCCAGGCCTTGCTCGCGCAGGCCGAACTCCTGTTTGAACCAGCTGACCATCCAGTAGCCGCGCTGGATCTGGAGTTCGAGGCTGTAGGCCCCGGGGACGGCCGACGGGTACGGCGGGATGAGCGGGATGATCTCGATGTACTTGCGATGGGTCGTGTTGATCGTGGCTGTCGTGCCGTAGCTCAAGCATCCGATGTGCGGGTCCACGCATCCGGCGCCGACGACCTCACAGGCCTTGTCTGCCGCCGCGGCGATCAACGGCAAGCCGGCCGGGATGCCGGTCGCGTCGCTGGCTTGAGCTGTGATCTCGCCCAGAGGCCGGGTGGGAGGGACGAGGTCCGGCAGCAGCGCAGGACGCACCGGCACCGCCTGCCACTTCCAATCCCAACGCTTGGACCACGTCAGCGCCTTGTAGTCGAACGGCACGTAGCCGACCTGGCAGCCCACGGAGTCGACGAACTTGCCGGTGAGCAGGAAGGAAAGGTACCCAGAGAGGAACAGGTACTTGTGTGTCTGGCGCCAGATCTCGGGTTGATGCGTCTGGAGCCAGTTGGCCTCCGCCTCGGCCTGCAGGTAGGCGACGGTGCCGGACATGCCGGCCAGACGGAACAGTGCTCCCCACGCGCCGCCGACCGGGCGCAGGCCCTCCGTTCGGCGCTGGTCGAGCCAGACGATGGCGGGGCGTAATGGCACGCCGTTCTTGTCTACGTTGAGGACCGTTGACCGCTGCGTGGTCAGCGCGACACCGGCGATCGACTCCTTGGAAACGCCGGGCATCGCCCACAAGGCCCGGCACGCCTGGCACAGTGCCTCCCAGAAGACGCGGGGCTGCTGTTCGGCGCGGCCGGGCGCATCCGAGATATACGGCTCGATAGGGACGCGCGATTTTGCGACCAGGTTGCCGCGCAGATCGAACACCAGTGCGCGCACGCTCTGGGTTCCGTGGTCGATAGCAAGGAGATGATCGCCGGGCATGTCTTCCTCCTGGAGTGCATGAGGCCCTGGCTGCGGCGGCTGCGGCTGGCGCAGGCGCGGCGCTTGGCGTGCAGCGAATGTCGTCTCAAGCTGGAGTCTCGATCGGCTACCCGGGAACCGAGTAGCCCGCCCGCCACAACAACCGGTAGCGGTCGGTCTCCTGCTGCCAACGCGCATCCTCCCAGCCCAACTCAGGCTGGGCGATGGAGCGAATGTGTTCGAGGTGAGCCAGACCGCCTTCCTGGAGTGTGAGGCCGAGGCGCAGGCGCCTGAGCAGCAGGTCGTCCAGGTGGACGACGGCTTCGTCGCGCGCTGCCCAGCGAAGCTCTGCCCAGGTGAACAGGCTATCTCCGATGCGCTGCATCTCACCCGGCTGGGCCGCAGCGACGAGCGCCGGTGTGTCGGCGCCGTGCCGACCCAGCAGCCGCAAACACAGCGCCGGATCGACGATGCCGTCGAGGCAGCGCTCGGGCGGTAGCGGATCGAGGACCGACGTGCGCGGGTCCAGCGTGACGGCCCCTGGAAAGCGGCCACGGACCGCCCGGAGCGCGCTGTGCGCCATGCGCCGAAAGGTTGTCAGCTTGCCGCCGGCGACGGTGAGCAGGCCGTGCTCGTCCCACAGCACGTACTCACGCGACTCCTTCGACGGGTCGGCCTTGCCGGTGTTGACGACGGCGCGCACGCCGGCTTGTGTGGCCAGGACGTCGGCGAGGGTCAGTTCGAGGGACGGGAAGGCGAACGAGGTCATCGCCAGGAGAAAGCCTGCTTCGGCGGGGTCGATGGCCGGCTCGGCCATGGATGTGTCGATGTGATCCACGTCGGTCGTGCCGATCAAGGTCACGCCTTCCCAGGGGACTGCGAAGACCGGCCTCCCGGTGACGGGATGTAGCACGCTGACGGCGCGGGTCAATGGGAGTCGAGCGAAGGGGAAGATCAGGTGGCTGCCGCGCAGGCGGCGCAGCCGTCGTGGGCTGCCGACGCGCTCCCGCAGGTCATCGGCCCATGCGCCGGTAGCGCTGATGACGACCGGCGCTTGCACCTCGATGGTCCGGCCATCCATGCTGGCCAGGTCCCGAACGGCAACGCCGGACACCTGGCCGGTGCGGCGGGTGAGCAGCCCCTCGACGGGAGCGTAGTTGAGGGCCACGCCGCCGCCGCGGACGGCCTCGCGCAGGACGCGCAGGACCAAGCGGGCATCGTCGGTGGTGGCGTCAATGTAACGGTAGCCACCCACTAGACCTTCGGTGGCGAGCACCGGACACAGCTCGAGCAACCCGCGCGCGCCATAGTGGCGGTGGCCCCATTTCAGCGCCAGCAGATCGTAGATCACCAGGCCGAGGCCGAACACCCAGCCGGGGGTGCGGTCGCCGCGGAAGCTCGGCATCAGGAAGCCCAACGGCGACACGAGCCCGCGGCCCTCGCGCAGCAACCGCTCGCGCTCGTGGACCGACTCGACCGTCAGGTTGAACTGGGCATTCTTCAGGTAGCGCAGGCCGCCGTGGACGAGTTTGGACGAGCGGCTGGAGGTGCCCGAGCTGAAGTCGCCGGCCTCGAAGAGCACCGTGCGCAGACCCGCCCGCGTCGCCTCACGTAGGACCCCGGCGCCAGTAACCCCGCCACCGATGACGATCAGGTCCCAGGGGCTATCGAGCTGGGACCAGACCCGGTCGCGCCAGCCGCGTTCCCACATATCCTCTACCGCCTAGCCGGTGTGCGCCTTGATCCACTGGACCAGGAAGCCGAGCACCTCGGCCTTCTCCGGCTCATTGTGTGTCTCGTGGTATAGACCATCCCAGATCTTGAGCGTGCAATTACCGGGGACCTTGGCCGCGAATTCCCGGACCGCGTCGGCAGAAACGAGGCGGTCCTGACTGCCGTTGTATACCAGGAGGGGAAGGGAGAACTCGGAGGCGTGGTCGAGCAGCCACTGGCCAATGTCGATCAGGCCGATGCCAAGGCGTGCCGACACACGATCGTGGACCAGCGGATCGGCCGCGTACGCCCGGACAACCTCCGGATCGCGCGAAAGGGCCGCCTGCTCCAGCCCTGAGGGCATGATGAACCCGGGCCAGACGTTGAACATCAGGCGGCCCATGGTTGTCTTCCAGGCCGGAGGCTTGAACGCCAGGCGCAACTGCGGGCTGCTGGCCACCACGCCGGAGACTGCAGCCTTGCGCCGAATGGGGTAATACAACACCAGAAGGCCCCCCAGGCTGTGACCGTAGAGGACGATGCGTCCGCCTGGATAGCGGCTCCTGGCCTCGCCGAGGAGAAGATCCATGTCGTCGAGATAGGCATCATAGCTCGGCGTGAATCCCCGCGGGCCTTCGGACCGTCCGTGCCCGCGCAGGTCCAGGCCGATGACGGCAAACCCCGCCTGGTTCAATGCCGCGGCGACATGCGGATAGCGTCCGACATGCTCGCCGATGCCGTGGACCAGACAGACCACTCCGCGCGCTTCGCCGGCTGGCTTCCACTCCAGGCCCGCCAGCGTCAGGCCGTCCTTGCTCTTTACCGTCACCTGAGTCTCTGCCATGGTCCGCACTCCTTGGGATCAGATAATCGTCATGCCCCCGTCGACGACGAGAGCGTGTCCGGTGACATAGGACGAGGCGTCGGAGCACAGCCACACCGCCGCCTCGGCCGCTTCTTCCGGCCGTCCGCTGCGGCCCAGCGGCTGCATCATGCGCAGGACCAGGCTGCGTAGCGGCGGAAAGCGGATCGAGGCGTCGGCCCACCAGCGGCTGGCCGGCGAACGGAAGGCCCCGGGCATCATGGCACTGAGGCGCATGGCCTTGAGCTCGCGGTCGACCATCGGTGTCCGGATCACGCCCGGGCAGATGGCGTTGACGCGTATCCCGGCCGCGGCATACTCCGCCGCCGTCGTGCGCGTCAACTGGATCACGCCGCCCTTGGCCGCCGCGTAGGCAGCATGCCCGCGCTCGGCGACCATTCCGGCCACCGAGGCTGTGTTGACGATCGAACCGCCCCCGCGCCGCCGGAGGAACTGGCGGATCTCGGCGCGCATGCACAACCACACACCCTTCAAGTTGATATCGAGCGTGCGGTCCCAGTTGTCCTCGCTGCAGTCGACGGTGGAAGCATGATCCCCTTCCAGGCCGGCGTTGTTGAAGGCACAATCGAGATGGCCGTAAGTCTGCACGGCGGCCTGCACCAGGCGCTCGACATCCTCCGCCTGGGTGACATCGCAGGCGACGAAGACAGCCTCACCTCCGTCCCGGAAGATGCTGTCCGCGGTGCTCTCGCCCCCGCGCGTGTCGATATCGGCGACGATCACCCGCGCGCCCTGCGCGGCCATCCGCCGCGATGCCGCACGCCCAATCCCGGAAGCCCCTCCGGTAACGATGGCGACCTTGCCTGCCAGTGCGGGTGTCATGGGGGGTAGTGACCTCATGGCCAGGATGCCAGGTGGGCCGGAGGCGAAGGGTTGGAGCACCTCGGGTCTTCTTGGACGATGGGTGCTCAAGCCCAGGTTCGCGCGCTCAGCGCGAGGCGCCGGGGATGCGTGACTCGGCTCAGGCGGCGAGTATAGACCCGCTGATGGACGGCGGAAAGGAGTACCCCGGCATGAGCCGGCGCGCCACCCCCTCGGGTTGCGCTGGAGGAATCGGGTCCGCGCCTGGGATCAAGATGAATGGGATAGGGCCCACCCACTCGCGCTACGCCGGCACCAGCTTCCCCGGGTTGAGCATCCCGTCGGGGTCCAGCGCACGACAGGCGGCCTGCAGCAGCGCGATTCCGGTCCGCCCCTTCTCCGCCTCGAGGAACGGCGCATGGTCAAGGCCGACACCGTGCTGGTGGCTGATCGTTCCGCCAGAGTTGACGATCGCCCGGCTAACGGCCTGCTTGGCGAGGCGCCAGGTCGCCACGGTCTCATCCGGATCGGCGGCGCGGCGGAAGAGGAAGGTCGTGTACACACTCGCCCCGTCGGTGTAGATGTGGGAAAGATGGGTGAACACGAGCAGTCGCTCGCCCCGGGCCTCGAAGGCGCCTCGAAGTGTCTGCTGGATGGTTCGCGCCGCGGGAAGCACCCGAGACCAGGACAGGGCTGTCTCGACGGTGTCCAGCGTGTAGCCGCATGACCACAGTGTGTTGCGCAGGTAAGGCGCGAGAAAACGACTCTTCTGCCACATGCGCCCGATCATGGCGATAGGGAACAACCCGCCGTGCTGCCGGCAGATGGCTGTCGCGTGGTGCAGCGTTTCGCGGGCGCGGTGCTGTTCCCCGGTGACTCCAAGAATCAGCAGGCTGCGTTCGCCGCGGTAGCCTGCCAGGCTCAGGCCGCGGTCTGCCCAGCGCGTGAGGTCGGGCTTTCCGGCCAGCATGAGCGTGGTCTCGGTCTCCTGCGCGTCGCTCAGCCGCAGCATGGATACGGCCAGGCCGGACTGGGCGATCTGCCGTACGGCCTCGGCGCCGGAAGCCCAGTCATGGAAGAACACGCCATAGAAGCCTTCGGTCTCGGGCCGGCGCCGGACACGAACGCTGGCGCGGGTGATCACACCGAGTCGGCCTTCGGACCCAAGCAGCAAGTGGCGGAGGTCCGGGCCGGCGGCCGAAGCGGGAAGCTCGGGGAGATCCATCGCGCCTACCGGCGTTTCCACGTGGCCGCCCGCGAACAGGTCTTCGATCCTGCCGTAGTGGAAAGACTGCTGTCCGCAGGACCGTGTGGCGATCCATCCGCCCAGCGTGGAGAACTCGAAGGACTGGGGGAAATGCCCGAGCGTGTATCCCTGGGCCGCTAGCTTCTCCTCTAGGTCCGGACCGCGGACGCCGGCTTCGAAGACGGCCACGCTGTTGGTCTCATCCAGCGACAGCAGACGCTGCAAGGGTGAGAGGTCAAGCGTGATGGTTGGAGGGCCGCCGGGCGGCGGATTGATGTGGCCCACCACGCTCGTGCCCCCGCCGTACGGTATCAGTGCCGCGCCGCTTCGGCGGCAGAGCGCCAATGCGGCGCGCACATCCTCCTCCGTGCGGGCATACGCCACTGCATCCGGGAAAGCCGGAAGCCGCCCTGTGTGCAGGCCGACCCAGTCGGGCAGGGATTGACCGCAGGCGTGCAGCAGCCGGTCGTTCGCCTCGAGGCTCAGCAGAGGGTATGCCGGAAGCCGGGAAGCGGGCACGGCGGCGAGCAGTTGATCCATCGGAGCGTCCACGGTCGTCGAACCGCTGCCGACGAGGCCGGCAAGGTACTCGCGCGCCGGCTCGGGCAACGGATAGTCCGTCGAGTCATCCCCCCAACCATTCCATCGTCGCACGGATGCATCCTCCTCGGTTTCCGGGCCGTGTCTGACGCGTGGTCACATGTCTGCGGGAGGCCGGCTATGTCCTGCGAGCCTCGGGCGGAGATGGGTTGAGGCAGTGCGCAGGCTTCGCCGGCGCCGGGGGCTGCCTATGCAGACGCTTGCACAAGCCACAGGTCCGTCTGCGGCGAACTCAGCCACTCGATTCCGGAGTCGGTTACGAGCACATCTTCTTCCAGGTTGACCCAGCCGTGCCCCACGACCTCAACGCCCAATTCGATGGCGAACACATTGCCCGCCTCAATGACCCCGTCCGGGGTGGTGCCGTATCGTTCCCAACGCGGGCCCAAGGTAGTGGCGCCGTCATGTGTGGCCCGGCCCAGATGATGACCAAACGCGTGCTTGTACTCCGGTGCGCCCCCGTCGACGATGGTGCGGCGGGCAGCCTGATCGACCTCCCAGCCGCGCGCGCCGGGCCGCAGCGCGTCCGCCCCGGCGAGCAGCGCGCGGCGGACCAGCGCCCAGGCCTGCTGGACAACGGCGGGAGGCTGCGTCTCGCCCGGGCGCAGGACGTACCACATACGCTGCAGGTCGGCGCAGAAGCCAGACTGGCGAACACCGAAGTCGATGTGCACCAGGTGACCCGGAGCGATGACCAGGTCGCTTGGACCCGCATGTCCCATCTCGGACTCGGGACCGGTGTTGATCGCCGGGTCGGTCTCCCAATCCCAGGAGGGCTGCAGGTTGAGAGATCGCATGCGCCCGTGGAGAAAGTCCGCCAGCTGGCGCTCGCTGCGGCCGAGGCGCACCTCGCCCGTGAGCTCGCCGATCAATGCCTCGGTCGCGACCACGGCCGCGCGCACGCCCTGGACCTCGCGGGGAGTCTTCTGCCCGCGCAGGCTGCCCAGAAACCCCTCGGCCGAGACCACCAGCTCTTCACCGATGCCGGCCTCGCGCAGGATCTCGTCCAGGACCAGCTTGAGGCCGTGGGTCAATCCCGAAGAGGCGGGATCGCTGCGCGAGATGTTGAGCCCTACCGCACGCGGCCGCCAGGTGCGCAGCTGGTCGACGAGGAATGGCCGGACCGACTGGTCGTACCCGACAATGCGCGTGTACGCCTGCAGGCGCTCGAGGTTGGCGGCATCGTAGCGGCCGACGATGGCGACGCTTTCGCCGCCGCGATGGACCATCAGCGCTGAGGGCCACGTCAGGTTGGAAGGACACACGAGGTCGAGAGCCGGGTCTCGGACGAGGCTCGTCTCGTGGACGAACGTCAGCCACAGATCCAGGTTGAAGCGCTCGAGCAGGCGGATGGCCTGGGCGATCTTCTCGCGGACGAGGATCGAGTCGTCGGGCGGCATGCGCCTCCTCCCGTCAGACGGGCGCCAGTGTAGCACCGGGACGGGGGTTGGCCAACGAGCGGGGTGGGGGTTAGCCGGGCGATCCCATGCCGCGCAGCAGACCGCCCGGCTGGCAGGCGCGGCAGAAGTTGGTGATGCGCTGGTTGGCGGTGATGGCCGAGACCGGCGTGCCGCAGCGCGGACAGGCTTCGCCGGAACGCATGTGCACGGCGAAGAACTCGCGCGGCTTGAGATGAACGTCATCCGCCATCTCGAGGCGTACCTGCTCGATGGCCGCCCGCAGGACCGAGCCCATCGAGTCGAAAAGCTGCTCGACATCGACCGGGGTCAGGCTGGTTCGCTTGCGATACGGGTGCAGCCGGGCATGCCACAGGATCTCATCGGCGTAGGCGTTGCCGATGCCGGAGACGAAGGACCCTCGGGTGAGGATTCCCTTGATCTCTCCGCGGAAGGGCGTCAGTCGTTCGCGGAACTCGGCGATGGTGACCTCCAGCGCGTCCGGGCCCATAGCGTCGAAGGTGGGAATGGCGGAGAGGCTGTGGGTGAGGTAGAGCTGGCCCATCGTCTTGCTGTCGACGTAGCGCAGTTCCTCCGCCGGATCGGCGAAGGCGAGGGTGACGTGAGCCGGTCCCACCCGCCTGGCGGCGGGCGCACAGAGCTGGAGCCGTCCGGTCAGCTTGGGGTTGACGACGAGCAAGGGGCACTTGCCTTCGAAGTAGAACAGGAGGAACTTGCCGCGTCGGCTGACGCTTTGCAGGACCGCTCCCTGGAGGGAGGCTGCGAAGCCCGCGCCGGTGAGGTCGCGCAGGACGATCGGTCCGCCCTTGGGTGCCACGATCACCTGCACGACGGTCCTGCCCCGCAGGCGACGGGTGAGGACCTGGCGAATGACCTCGAGTTCCGGGATCTCGGGCAAGGTCGGGGCTCGGCGCGGTGCCCGGATTATACCTACCAGAATCCGGCGGAAACCCGTGCGCCTGCCGGAAGGGAGGCCGGACGTGCGGATTGCCTGCGCCCGGATGCAGCCCTGTATCAGTGTGCTGCCTGTCCGTCCGAGGCCAGCAGGCCGCGTCATCGCACCGACGATCGAGCGCGTCGGATCCGTTGTCCGCCGCGTCCCGGACGGAGTATTGGCCTGGCGGTGGGGAGACGGATGACTTCGCCCGGGAATGGGGTTGCCAGGGAGTCAGCCCACCGAGCGCGATGCGGCCCCCTCTCGGCTAAGGCAGGAGTTCTCTCTTAACGGCGGCCGCCAGCCAGGCCTCGTAGGCATCCTCGCTCCAGCCGGATTGGCCCACCAACTCTGCGTGCACTTCCGGGAGGCAGAGCGCCCTCAGGACGGAGGAAGCCTGGTCCACCGCTAGGCCGGGGCGCAGACCCTGGCGCAGGCTAGCGGCGAGTGTCTCGAAGCCCGTGCGGCGGCCTCGAAGGGCCTCGACTAGCTCTGAGGCTGCGTCACGGTCGGCGGCGGCCGCACCCTGGTATATGGAAATCACGTCCGCCCCCGTCTCCCACTGTTGGCGCGTGGCGTGGGCCAGGCGATCGAGCCGCGTGGCAGGGTCCACGTCGGGCGTCGTCGAGTAGGTGACGTCCCGGATGTGGGTTTCCCGGTGCCAGGCCTCGCGGATCGCGCGCAGGATACCGCGTTTGGAGCCGAACACGGCGTACACCGTGCTGACCGAGACACCCGCCTGCAGGGCGATGGCCTCGATCGGTGTTGCCGCATATCCCCGGTCCAGGAAGAGCGCCCGGGCGGCCTCGACAATAAGACGGCGGGTCTCCAGAGCCTGCCGCTGTCTGTGTGTGAGCGATGATGGGTTATTGACTTTTTGCATCGAATATAGTATATATACAGTCAATATAGTCATACTACAGGATTCTCCTGGAGGCAAGGATGAACATGCAGGAGCGCTACTCCACCGTCGTCGTTGGCGGAGGGCAGGCAGGACTGGCTGCCGCCTACTTCCTCTCGCAGGCAAGTGACGACTACCTCGTCCTGGACGCAGGGCCTGGCTTCGGCCACTCCTGGCGGTCGCGTTGGGATTCGTTGCGGCTCTTCACGCCCGCCAAGTTCAACAACCTGCCCGGCATGCCCTTCCCGGGCGCGGCTTTCTACTTCCCCACCAAGGATGAAGCCGGCGCGTACCTCGAGGCCTACGCCCAACGCCTCAATCCGCCCGTGCGCTTCCACGCGAAGGTCGACTCCCTGGCGCGCGACGACGAAGGTTTCGTGCTCGATTCCGGCGGCCGTCGCTACGCGGCTTCACGCGTGATCGTCGCCACCGGAGCGTATCAGGAGCCCTTGATCCCGGCCTTCGCCGTGCAGCTGGATCCCAAAATCACCCAGCTGCATTCGAGTTCCTACAAGAACCCCGACCAGCTGCCCCGGGGTTCGATCCTGGTGGTAGGAGCCGGCAACTCCGGGGCGGAAATCGCCGTCGAGCTGGCCGAGGCCGGGCGAGACGTCGAGCTGGCAGGCAGAGACGTAGGCCGCATCCCGGCCGATCGCGTGGGAAAGCTGCTGGGGGGACGCCCGTACTGGTGGTTCATCAGCCGTCTGCTCAGCGTCCATACCCCGATCGGCCGCCGCGTTCAGAAGGCCTCGTTGACCAAAGGGACGCCGCTGATAGGCCTCCGGCCGAGCGCCATCGTGGAGGCAGGCGTCCGGCGTGTCCAGCGGGTGGCGGACGTAAGCCAGGGCATGCCGACCCTCGCCGATGGCCAGCGACTCGACGTCTCCGGGCTAGTCTGGGCGACAGGTTTCCGTCCCAACTACCGGTGGATCCAGATGCCGATCTTCGATGAACATGGATACCCCCAACACGACCGAGGCATGGTGCCCGAGGTTCCGGGTCTGTACTTCCTGGGGCTGCCCTTTCAGACCTCGCTGAGCTCGACCCTTCTGGGCGGGGTAGGTGCCGACGCCGGCGTGATTGCCGGACACCTTTCCCGCCAGACGAGCCAGCAGCGCGCCGCGCTTTCAGTTTCGGCTTAGGCAGGCGACACCTTCGGCCGGAGGGCGGCCCTGAGTCATGGACAATGCGCCAGTTTCTGGTGCATTGTCCGCGCATGGCTACCACGTGCGCGCAAGCCAGGCCCGACATCCGGCGACCAGGCGAGCGGCGGGTGCAGCCCGATCAAGGAGCTTGCAGGATACCCAGTGCGAAGTGCGCGTCCCGATAGACCCGTTGCAGTTGGGGACAGTTGAGGTCCAGCAAATCCTCATCGAGGACGGCGTGCGTCACGCCGTAGCGCTGCGCCAGGTCGTCGAGCAGGGAGCAGTCGACATGCGCCGGCTCCTCCCGGTAGAACCAGTCGACCAGACGCAGGCGCTCGCGCCACTCGAGCACATCAACGTCCCGGAACGGGATCGACTTGAAGTCGACGAGCACCGGGGCGCCGGTTGACAGGCGGAACTCCTGAAGCTTGGCGGGAATCAGGTAAACCTCGCCGGATTGCGCGTGCGCCTGCGCATAGCGCATGACGTCGGTGGCTGGATCGGCTGACTGTGCCGACCGCTGCATGAGAAAGGCCACTACCCCGACGATGGCGAGCAGGCCGATGACCGCCAGGCTTCCGATCCACAGCATGCGGATCGCCACCGCGCCGCGCGACTCGATCGCCTCCGCCGCGCAACAGGCGCCCCATCCAGCCAGCAGCCCTACGGACGCTGGGATCAACACGGTTGAGATCCGCCAGGGGAACAGCAGAGCCAGCATCGTGCTGCCGGTCAGTATCTGAATCACCGTGAGGAGAACGCCGGCCGCGGTAACAAGGCAGAGAAGGGGGAAGATCTGCGTGCGACGAGTCACGCCAAGGGCCAGGCCAACGAGCGCCAACTGCACCAGCGATGAGGCGTCGAACCAGGCGGCAGGCAGCGCGTGGTGTGGCACACGCTCGTCGACAAGGATCTGCTGCGCCTGTGCCATTTGCGACGGCGAGGTTGGGCCCAGTACGAGCAGGACATAGAGCAGGATCGGGGTAACGAGGATAAGGGCAACCAGCCCGAGCAAGAGAGGCTGCCGCAGGCGGCGACTCTCGCTCCACGTCACCGTGCAGTAGGCAAGCACGAGGATCGCCGCTGGCAGAAGGTAGGTGGGGTGGACGCAGGCTGTCAGCGCGGCGGCGGCGGATGCCCATCCAGGCCTACCGCGAACAAACAAGGCAAGGGACAGCAGGAGGAAGACGCCGAAGGCGCTCGGCTGATAGACCGGGCCAAGCAGCCGCTGGCCTGCGAGGCCGCCGTCCCACAAGTACTCCCACGATTCTCCCAGCAGCCGTCCCTGCAGCAAGCGGAGGGCTGCGGAGTGCAGGATGACAAGGAGCGCGAGAAACAGGAGCGCCCGCAACCGTGAGCGTTGCAGGTGGAAGGCCGAATCCACCAGAAGCCACAGCCCGGCCAGGTAAACGCCGAACAGCAGCAGGTACTCGACGTAGAACGCGGCCGGCGGGAGAAGCCGGAACGTCCACTCAACGATCCAGCTGAAGACGGGTGTGGGATCGGCCGTGTTGGCCAGCCAGTCCTGGCTCAGGAAACCGATCCCGGCATGTGCGGCGCCGTGTAGGAAGTACTGGTTCTGATTGGAGGTATACAGCGGGGACTGGCTGTAGGCAAGGCCCAGGGCGAGCGCTGCCAGAACCCAGATCGCAACACGCTGTGCGAAGGGCTTCAGACCGAAAGGTATTCGCTCCATGCGCCGCAGGTCGTCCGAAGAAACCGGCGGCGACTCTGAACCCGTGTGGGATGGACTACTGGTCGTGATAGGTGCCTTCCTCCTGCCCACCAGCGCCGCGGACATCGCCCCGGTCGGTCAGCCTGGGCGTGATTCTCGCGCTGGACACGCTGGGCAAGCCGTACCGCAACGCGCGCTCGTCGACGGCATGGGGTGGCAATCCTACACTACGCCTCGACAGGCGGCGCGTACGTTTCCAGCAACGCCTCGACCCGCCTGGCCTTCTCGGCGATCACCGAGCTCTCGAAGCGTTGGAACTCGAAGAGGGGCGGCAGTTGCGCGTACAGCTCGGGCAGATCCAGGATCTCCTCCACCTGCTCGCGAATCCACTTGTTGTCGGCAATCGGATAGGTCTGTCGGGCGATGAACAGGGCCTGCAGGAATTCCCGGTAGGCATTGTAGAGCCGGTCAAAGGACTGGAAGTACAGGCCCCGCGCGACATAGACGGGGATATGGTGCAGGTTGTTCAGGCAGTAGCGCCGCACCATGTCCAGCCGCTGACGTCGAAGGTCGTCCCCATAGTAGGGAAGCCAGTAGCGTTTGAGCTGTTCGAGGTAATCCCCGTTCTGCAGCAAGGGCCGGGCATACACGAGCAAGTTCCCAATGCCGAGCTCGAAGCCGTCCGGTCCGGCGGCCTCGTCACGCTCCTCGGGTACGAATGCGCCGTCGACGATATCCAGGTGAACGGCCGAATACAGGCCGGTGCCGCGGAGGGCGCGGATGACAGGGCTGGAATCGCGGAAAGCATCCCAGGCTTGCTCCACGGCCAGGCGGTGGGCAGGAGGAGCCTCGGGACGGACGAGGACGGCCATGTCCAGGCAGCTGTCGCGCGTCGCCCGGCCGCGAGCACACGAATTCGTCAGGAGCACCGCGTCCACCGGGCCGTGGGTGGCGAAGTGCTCCACGATGGCCTCCGCCGCCCGGCGGTGCTCGGCTGTCGGATAACAGGCTTGCCAGGACATGCGTAGGCTCCCAGGGGCGACCGGAAACGAGGTTGTCCAGCAATCCCCGGACGCATGAGAGCCCGGGCGGGCTGTGGATTATACCTGCCGAGGCGCCGATCCAGCGTCCAGGGGCGGTTGGACTGTCCCACGTGGTGCGAGGATGGAACGCGGAGCGTGCGCGGAAAGCCAAGTGGTGATATAACGTGATTTGGACGCGGCCCGGAGGGGCCGGACACCCCCGCGCCGGGCACACCGATGGACGACATCGCAGACTCTGATTCGAGTGACCAGCCCAACGGGGCCGGGTTGACCTCGGCCCCCACACGCAGGGTCCCCTCCCGATAGCCTCCTGGCGGCCGCGCGCCTGCCGTGAGGGGTCGAGAGGGATCGACCTTCCGGCAGGAGACGTGGGCAGCCGAGACCCCAACCCGGCTCTCCCAGGTTCCTGACGGCCAAGGCCGCCTCACGTGTCGAGGCTGGCCGGCGATGGCGGCTGCACCCGGACCGTCTGCGGGATGGAGGGCGCCATGATCACGGTTTACCGCAGCACGCCGCAGGGCGTGGCGCAGATCAGCGAGCCGGTGGACGGCTGCTGGATCCATCTGGTCAATCCGGACCTCGAGGAGCTGGAGCAGGTCCAGCATGCCTACAGCATCCCGCCCGACTACCTAACCTATCCGCTCGACCAGGACGAAATGGCGCGCACCGAGAAGGACGAAGGTGTGACGCTGGTGATCCTGCGCGTGGCGCGCTACCAGGGCGAGACCTCGGACATCCCGTACACGACGGTTCCGCTGGGCATCATCCAGACCGATCGGGTCGTCGTGACCGTATGCTCGTTTGAGAGCGACCTGATCCGCGGGCTGACCAATGGCCGGGTGCGCAACCTGAGCACCACGAAGCGCAACCGCTTCCTGCTGCATATCTTCCTCGTCGCCGCCCAGCAGTACCTGACATACCTGCGGTCGATCAACAAGACGGTCGACGTGCTGGAGGACAAGCTGCAGCTCTCCCTGCGCAATCGCGAGGTGCTCGAGCTGCTCAAGTACCAGAAGAGCCTGACCTACTTCACCACCGCCCTCAAGGGGAACGAGCTCATGATGGCGCGGCTGCAGAAGAGCCAGTTGTTCCGCATGTACCCGGACGACGAGGATCTGCTCGAGGACGCGCTGACCGAGATCGGCCAGGCGATCGAGATGACCAACATCTCGTCCGGCATCCTGAGCGCCATGATGGACGCCTTCGCCTCGATCATCTCGAACAACCTGAACGTGGTGATGAAGTTCCTGGCGTCGGTGACGATCATCCTGGCGCTGCCGACGCTGGTGGCCAGCGTCTACGGGATGAACGTCAACCTGCCGCTGAGCACCCATCCGCTAGCCTTCTGGTATGTGCTGGCGGCGGCGCTGGTCGTCTCCATCGGCGTGGTCGTGGTCTTTATCCGCAAAGACTGGTTGTAAGCAGTGGGGCTATTCGCCGGGGTAGCGCAGCCCCCATTGGGCCCGGATCGCATCCAGCGTTTCCATCACCGCCAGGCTCTCCGCCAGCGGCATGACGTCGCTCTCCAACCTCGCATCTCGCAGACAGCGCATGACCTCGACGGCCTGATAGTGCAGGCCGTTGCCCTTAAGACGCCGCTCGATCAGCCTGTCCTTCCGGCCGGATAGCGTGAGCGTCATCCTCTCCGGACAGAAGATCGGGGCATGGATGCGCAGGCGTCCATGCGTGCCCATCAGCGCGGCTTCTGTCGGCGAGGTCACGCGCATGGCGGTGTACAGGCAGGCAATCTGACCCTGCGGATAACGGAATATGATGCCGGACTGATCGTCGACGCCGGTGGGTCCCATCGTCGCTAGGCTGACGATCGATTGCGGACGGCCGAAGACCATCGACGCCAGCGATACCGGGTACACGCCCAGGTCGAGCAGCGCGCCGCCGCCGAGTTCGGGAGCATACAGCCGGCTGGCCGGGTCGAGGGCGAACTGCAGCCCGAAGTCGGCTGCCAGCAGGCGAACATCGCCAAGGATTCCATCGACCAGCATCTGACGCAGGCGGACGGTGGCCGGGAGGAAGCGGGTCCATAGCGCTTCCATCAGGAACAGGCCGCGCCCGCGGGCGAGGGCGATGAGATCGTCTGCTTGGCGGGCATTGAGGGTGAAGGGCTTCTCGCACAGGACGGCCTTGCCGGCTTCGAGCGCCAGGCGCGTGTTCTCCGCATGCAGGCTGTGAGGCGTGGAGACATAGACCACATCGACATCGGGGTCGGTGACCAACGCAGCGTAGCTGGCATGCCGGTGAGGGATGCGAAAGCGTCGGCCGAAGGCCTCCGCCGTCTCAAGGTTACGCGAGCCAACGGCGGCCAGCACCGCACCGGGAGCGTGCCGCAGGTCGTCAGCGAACTCCGTGGCGATCTTGCCCGTGCCGAGGATTCCCCAGCCCACTTGTGTGGTCATCGACGGTCCTCCAGGACGGACGATGGAGCCCCGGACGGCCTCACCCCACCCATCCCGACGGCGCTACGTACGCCGCCATGACGATGAAGTGACTCAGGCAGCCGAGGATCACGAACACGTGCCAGATCTCGTGGAAACCGAAAACACCCGGAACGAAGTCCGGCCTCTTCGTGATGTACACCACCGCTCCGACAGTGAAGGACAGCCCGCCGGCCAGGAGCCAGGCCAGCGCCCCTGCCGGGACGTGGAGGAACATCTCCCGAACGCCTGCAATCGCCAACCAGCCCATCGCCAGATAGACACCGGCGGTGACCCAGCGCGGCGCGTTGAGGACGAACAGCTTCACGCCGATCCCGGCGATCGCCAGCGTCCAGATGATGGCCAGCAGGCCCAACTGCCAGAAGCCGGTGAAGAAACGCAGGCAGATCGGGGTGTAGGTGCCGGCGATGAGCAGGTAGATGGCGGTGTGGTCGAGCTTGCGCAGGAACTGCGAGACCCGCGGTCGGGCGTCGATCAGGTGATAGGCGGCGCTGGCCGAGAGCATCAGCACCAGACTGATGCCGTAGATCAGGAGGGAGGCGAGGCGGACGCCGTTGTCGCGGCTCAGGTACACCAGCCAGGCAGCGCCGGGGAGCGCCAGGCCGGCGGCGACCAGATGCGAAAGCCCGTTGAAGGGCTCGCGCAACCGAAGCAGGATGAAGGGATGTCGCAGACGCGTGCGGTCAGAGATCATGCCACGCATTATAGACGCGTGGTCATGCCGCTTCGGAACCGGCGGCTATAATCCTCCCCGATGCCCGTCGTCGACGCCCTAGAGCGGCTGCGCCGCGATCCGGTCTTCATGGCCCACGTCAGCGCTTGGGAGCGGCTGCCTCCCCGGCCGGCTCGCTACGCCGACGCCCCTGCCGGCCTCTCCGTCCGCCTGATGGCCGCGCTGCGGCAGCGCGGTACCGCACCGCTCTACACCCACCAAGCCGCCGCCATCGAAGCTTCCCTGGTGGGCGAGAACGTGGTCGTTGTCACCGGCACCGCCTCCGGCAAGACACTGTGCTACAACCTGCCGGTCCTGCAGTCGCTGCTCGAGGATCCCGAGGCCCGCGCCATCTACCTATTTCCCACCAAGGCGCTGACGCAGGATCAGGCGGCCGTCCTGGGCGACCTGCTGGGGACGCTGGACGCGGTCGAACAGATCCCGGTACGCACCTATGACGGCGACACCCCCGCCGCGCGGCGCCGGACGATCCGCGACCAGGTCCGCCTGCTGCTCACCAATCCGGACATGCTCCACGCCGGCATCCTGCCCCACCACCCGCGCTGGGCGACGCTGCTCGAGAACCTGCGCTGGGTCGTGATCGATGAGCTGCATGTCTACCGCGGTGTCTTCGGTTCGAACGTCGCCAACCTGATCCGTCGCCTGCGCCGGCTGTGCCGCTTCTACGGCTCGGATCCGCACTTCATCCTTACTTCGGCCACCATTGCCAACCCGCGCGAACTGGCCGAGCAACTGCTCGAAGTGCCCGTGCGCTTGATCCCGCCGGACCTGGATGGCTCGCCGCGGGCCGAGAAGCACGTCGTGCTGTACAACCCGCCGGTCCTCGACCCGGCGCTGGGTATCCGCCGGGCCTACACCCTGGAGACCACGCGCATCGCCGAGGTCTTCCTGGAGGCGGAAGTGCAGACGGTGGTCTTCGCCCGGGCGCGCCGGACAACCGAGGTTCTGCTCGGCTACCTGCGCGATTCGCTGCAGCAGGCCGGCGGCGACCCCGCCCGCATCCGCGGCTACCGGGGCGGCTACCTGCCTCTGGAGCGGCGAGCCATCGAGCGCGGGTTGCGTGACGGCTCGGTCCTGGGCGTCGTGGCGACGAACGCCCTCGAGCTGGGCGTCGATATCGGCCAGATGGGCGCGGCGGTCGTCGCCGGCTATCCGGGGACGATCGCCAGCCTGTGGCAGCAGGCCGGGCGCGCCGGCCGGCGGAGCGAGGTGTCTGCTGCGGTGCTCGTTGCCTCCGCCGCCCCACTGGATCAGTTCGTCGCCGGCCACCCGCGCTACATCTTCGAGCGCTCGCCTGAGATGGGGCTGATCAACCCCGACAATCTGGCGATCCTGGCGCGGCATCTGCGCTGCGCCGCATTCGAGCTGCCGTTCGGCCGCGGCGATGCCTTCGGTCGCGCGCCGGACGTGCCCGCCTTGCTCGAGGTCATGGCCGAGCAGGGGGACCTGCACGCGTCGGCCGACGCCTACCGCTGGGTGGCGGATGTCTACCCTGCGGAGGGGGTGTCGCTGCGGGCAGGCTCGGACGACACGATCGTCATTCAGGACTCCAGCGAAGGACGCCCGGTGGTGATCGGCGAGATCGATCGTGCCGCCGCGCCGGTGATGCTCCACGAAGGAGCGGTGTACATTCACGAGGGGCGCACGTTCCTGGTGAGCCGGCTGGACTGGGACGCCGCACTGGCTGAGGTGCAGCCGGCGGAGGTCGATTACTACACTGACGCCAGCGAAGCCGTCGATCTGGAGATCCTGGAGGTCTTCGACGCTGACGAGCACGCCGCCGCGCGGCGGGCGCATGGAAGGATTCTGGTCACCGCGCAGGCGACCTCGTTCCGGAAGGTCAAGCGCTACACGCACGAGACGCTCGGCTATGGCACGATCGACCTGCCGCCGCGCACCTTTGAGACGACCGCCTCATGGCTGTGGCTCGATCCGGCACTGGTGAAGCGGCTGGAGGCGGACGGGATCCTGCTTCCGCCCAATGACTACGGCCCCGACTGGCCATCGGCGCGGCAGGCAGCCCTTGCCCGCGACAGCCACCGTTGCCGGCAGTGCAACGCCCCGGAGCGCGAGGGCCGCGGGCACGAAATCCATCACCTGCGCCCGTTCCGTGACTTCGGGTATATCCCCGGCGAGAACCGCCACGACCGGCTGGCCAACGCCATTGACAACCTGATCACGCTGTGCCCCGCGTGCCACCAGCGGGCGGAAGCGTCGCGCGGCACACGCAGCGCGCTGGGCGGGCTGGCCTACGCCCTGGGCAACATCGCCCCGCTGTACCTGATGTGTGACCCGCGAGACCTGGGCGTCGAGGCCGAGACACGCGCCAAGACCACCCGCGCTCCTACGATCACGTTCTATGATCGGGTCGCCGAGGGGCTCGGGCTGGCCGAGCGGCTGTACGATCTGCATGATGAGTTGCTGCGCGGGGCGCTCGAGCTGGTGCAGACCTGCGGCTGCCTGGATGGCTGCCCGGCGTGCGTTGGGCCGTCGGGGGTTGGAGGAGGCGAGGTCAAGGCCTTGACCCTACAATTGATCAGCGGGCTGCTGCCTCCGGCCGCCGCACGGAGCCCGTCGCTGCGCCAGGTATGAGCTTAGGGTACCTGGGGTGCATCTCCTGCCGCTTCGTCGGCCGGCGCCGGGCGCGCGTTTGTGGGCCAACAGCCCGCGAACACTCGCTGCAGAAGATCGATCGTCGCCCCAACCATGGGGCTTATCGGTGCGCCAAAGCCCGTCGACGCGGGTTGGACCCCCAGGACGAAAACGTCGGCCTGGACCTCGGACAGCAAGACCTGGACAAACAGGCGCAGGCTGGCGTTGTGTGTGGACAGGGATGTCCCGTCGAGCTCGTCGACCTCCATGAGGGCCAGGTCGCCGGGAGAGGCCCCCAATTCGGCGGCATCGACGATCACGACGACGTCCGGTCCGGCGGAGGCCACAACGCCCAGGTAGTTCTCTGGAACGTCGCCAGCGTCGATCAGCGTCGCGCCCACGCGACCCTGAAGCTCCTGAACCAGGACTGGGCCGAGACCATCGTCGCCGCGCAGCGGGTTGCCGACACCAATCAGGACGGCCTGCTTGCCCTCGAGCCTGGGACGCAGCCTATCGAGCATCGTGCGAACGGTGCCTCTTGTGCACCAACGGCCAGGGCGCACCACCGCGTGCACGCTGGCCGTCTTTGGGATACGTCCTGACCTGCGGCCGCCTACTCGGCGGCGTGCAGAAAGCGCCGCAGGGGGCGTAGGAAGTAGCCCAGTGTCAGGATCGCGGCGGCAGCAATCACCAGCGGCCAGAGCAGGCTGACCTCGTGGACCGCCAGGCACACCAGATACTTGCCGTAGAAATTGCCAAAAGGCGGAAGGCCCGACAACCAGAGCGCCGCGATCAGGAACACGACAAACCGACCGGGCATGCGTCCAGCCAGGCCATCCATCGCATCGATGCTCGTCGATTTCGCGGCCCTGGTGATGGATGCGCTACACACAATGAGGGCGACGAAGGCCAGGAAGGCGCTGGCGAAGTAGAGCAAAGCAGCATCCCACAAGATTGTGGCGCCCAGCAGCACGAAACCGAGTTGGCTGCTGATCGCCAGGAGAAGGAAGCGGCGCAGGTCCGTTTCGACCAGGGCCAGGATCCCCCACCCGAACACCCCAACGCAGGCGAGGACGCGGATGGCCCCCAAGAGCGGCACTGTCTGGGGAAGCAGCACAAGGCTAGCCAGGCCGGCCGCGTACGCGACCCACAGGAGGTAGGTCAGCACCAGACGGCGGTTGAACACGCGCAACGTCTGGCCGATCAGGTCGAGCAAGGACGGCACCACGTCGCGATACAGGTCGGTCAGGGCCTGATCGACGTAGCGGTAGAGGGCGCCGGCGGCCGCGGTGAGGCCTGCCACCAGATAGCCATAGAGATCAAACGCGCCTCGCTCGGCCAGGTCGTAGAGCTGTCGCAACCCGGCCAGGCGCTTGATCGGACCGTAGAACTGCGTCCCGGGGACCCGATACATCTCGGGGTCGAGTGCCTCGCCTCCAAGAAAGACGTCGGTCTCCACCGCTCGCCTGGCCCGACCGCCAAGGTAGAAAAGCAGGCCAGCAGCCAGGCTCAGGATCAGCAGCCCGGTCGCCAATCCCGGCTGCCAGACCCCCGGGATCACCGCCTGAACCCCGATCTGCCCAAGGATTGGTCTCAGTAGAACATTGACCGGCCACGGATAGAACAGGCCGAACACCAGACACAGAGTCGCCAACACCACTGCCGGGACGACCATCGACCGGCCGGCCTCCTTGACCTGTTCAAGCCCCCCCGGCCGGTCACCCCAGAAGAGCGAGTACAGGAGCTTCATGAAGGAGGCCAAGGTCAGGGCCGATCCGAACATCGCCGCCAGCAAGAACAGCGGGAACAGATTGCCACCCCGGTCCAGGATGCCCTGGTAGACCAGCCACTTCGATACAAAGCCGTTCATCGGCGGCACGCCCGATATCGCCAGCGCGGCGATCAGGCTGGCGACGAAGGTCCAGGGCATCGCGCTGGCCAGGCCGCCGAGCTCGGCGTATTTCGTTCGCCCCGTCTGCCGTTGCACCGATCCGGCGCACAAGAAAAGGCAACTCTTGTAGAGGGTATGGTTGAGCATATGGAAGAGACCGCCGATGATGCCGATGGGCACGCCGGTGCCGATGCCCAGCACCATGTAGCCTACCTGGGACACGGCGTGGAATGCCAGCATCCTACGGAAATCATGCTGGACGAGCGCCATCAGGACCGCTCCCACGATGGTGATGGAACCGATCAGCATCAGCATCAGGCCGATCGCCGGGGTCGTGACAAACAGGTCGAGGGAGATGCGAGCCAGGAGGTAGATCCCGAGTAGCTTGTCCAGGGCGGCGGGCAAGTAGGCCATGGTCGGTATCGGCGCCGTCGTCGAGATGGATGGAATCCACGAGTGCAGCGGCATGGCGCCCGCCTTGGCGAGCGCGCCGGCCAGGATGAGCAAGTAGGCGGTCGTCGGAATCCATCCGGTCAGAGTCTGAGGCGCGGCTGTCAGAGCACTCATGCTCAGCGTGCCGGAGCTGTGCCACAGGAGGGTGATGCCGAGAAGCAGGGCCAGGTCGGCTGCGCCGATGATGATCAGAGTCTTGTTGGCCCCGGGGATTGCCGGCTGACCGCCGAGCGTGACCATGGCGTAGAGCAGCACCGCCAGCAGCTCCCAGAACAGCAAGAAGACGAGCAGGTTGTTGGCCAGCGCGGCTCCGGCCGCCATCCCCAAGGTCAACAGCAGGTAGGCATAGTGCTCGGCATGCCGCGGGTGGTCGGCCATGTACCTCAGCGAATAGATGGCGATGAGCAGGGCGAAGACGGAAGCCGCCAGGACGACGAGGCTGGCGAAGGGGCCCGCCAGAAGTTCGAACTGGACGGTCAGGGTTCGGCCCAGGGTAAGCCACGCGGCCGTGAAGTGAAGGCCCCCGGCCACTGGGATGTAGCCGGCGATCGCGAGGGTAGCGGCGGTGCTCAGCAGGGCCAGGATCTCGCGCGCAAGCTTCGCCCGCCTTGGCATCAGCAGGCAGGCAAGTCCGGCAAGGGTCGGCAGCGCGATCGGAGCCAGGAGAAGGCTATTCATGATCCCTCACCTCAGCATCTGCGCCGTGATCCCGTTTGCCAGATCGAGCAGCGGCGTGGCGGCCAGCCCGGCGGCGAGCGAGAGCCCCGCGAACGCGGCGACGACGGCTAGCATGATCGGGCTTCCTTCCCCGATCCCTGGCCAGCGTTCTTCGCCAAGGAAGACCTCGGTAAACAGCCTGAGCATGTACATCAGGGTGATCAGCGCGCCGACGATCGCCAGGATCGCGTAGACGATATGGCCGCCTTCCAGCGTACCCGCGACGATCATGAACTTGCCAAAGAAACCGGCGGTCGGCGGGAAGCCGACGATGGTCAAGGCGCACAGGATGAACGACACGGCGGTCACAGGCATCCGTTGCATCAGGCCGCCAAGCTGGCGGATGTCCTTGGTGTGCGTCCGATGCTCGATGATGCCCACGCACAGGAACAGCCCGGCCTTGGCCAGGCTGTGCGCCAGGAGAAAGACCAGGGCCCCGGCGATGCTCAGGGTGGTCGAACTGGCCAGGCCCAGAAGGATGTAGGCCAGCTGGGCGATGGTGGAGTAGGCCAGGATGCGTTTGGCGTCGTACTCGACCAGCGCGGCAGCGCCGGTGATCAAGATCGTCGCGGCAGCCAGGATCAGCACAGCCGTCTGCCCGAGCGGTGAAAGACCGATGGTTCCGACCAGGATACGGGCGAAGGCGAACACGCCGATCACGACCAACACGGCGGCGTGCAGCAGGGCCGTGACCGGTGACGGAGCCACGCCGGCCCCTGGCAGCCAGATCTGCAGTGGCACCTGGGCGGACTTGGCCAGGATGCCCAGCATGACGAGGGCCAGCGCCGCATTGCTGATTGGATGGCCGTGCAGGCCGGCCAGGTCCAGCGTCCCGGCCTCATGCCAGATAGCCTCGAACCCGACCAGCATCAGGAGCGAGCCGAACACCGTGACCATCAGCGCAGTGTCGGCGTTGCGCAGGTGCTGCTCCTTGCGGTGGAAGCCGATCAGGCGCCAGGAGCAGATGGCGGTGATCTCCCAGAAGATATACAGCAGCACAAGGTTGGCCGAGAGCACCAGACCCATCATGGCGCCCAAGAAGAGAATCACCAAGAAGTAGTATTCCCCTTGGTGGGGATACTCCTTCATGTAGCCCAGGGAGTACAGCACAATGAGAAGTCCGACGAGCGAGGAGGTCGCGGCCACGTACACTCCCAGACCGTCGGCGAAGAAGCCAAAGTTCAAGCCCGGGATTGGGGACGAGCCGAGCACGACCGGCTGTGCCTGTCCGGCGTGCGGAATCAGCGCCAGCGCACAGGCGAAGGTGACCAGCACGATCAGGACGGCTGTGCCGTTGCGGACCCGGGCCGAGATCCGGTTGGCCGCCAGGGTAAGGAAGGAGCCAGCGATCGGGATGCTGAAGGTTGCGAGAGTGAGCATGGCCTTTCCCTTACCAGCCAATCAGCGCCAATACTGCGCCGATGAGCGCGGCGACCAGCACTTTGCCCCAGAACAGACGCACGGCCTGATCGAGCCTCAACCGCGCATGGGTGATCTTCACCAGGATGATGAAAACCAGGACGCCCAGAAGCTTGAGGATGAAGCCCGCCACCGACAGAGGCGTTGGGGCCGTCGCTCCCAGGAAGAGCATGACCACCAGCACGGGGAGTGCGAGGAACAACATCGCCCGGGCCAGCTTGAACAGCGCCAGGCCGCGGCCGGAATACTCCGCCAGCGGCCCGCCAATCAGCTCGGTGTCCGCCTCGGCAATGTCGAAGGGCAGATACCCGAGCTTGGCCTGCAGGGTGTACAAGGCGACGCCGAATGCGATCAGACCGGACAGGCTGCCGATCACGGCGCCGTGTTCGGCCTGGTAGGCAACGATGTCGCCGAGCAGGAATGAGCGCACCTTGATCAGCACGGTAAAGATAGACAGCAGGAACCCCAGTTCGTACGTCAGAACCATGCCCATCTCGCGCCCGGCACCGATGGCGCCGAAGGGGCTGCGCGAAGACGCGCCGCCAATAATCAACGCGATCGACGGCATCACCGACAGGTAGAGCAGCACGATCAGGTCGCCGACGTAACTGGCTGACGGATCGATCAGCGCTCGCAAGATGATCACCGACACCAGGGTCGAGCTGGCCACGGCCAGCAGTGGAGCGGCCAGGAAACCGAAGGCCCGGCTGCCGCGCGGGATGAGCATCTTTTTCGCCAGCAGTTTGCCGATATCGGCATACGGCTGGAACCAGGGCGGGCCGACGCGACTCTGAACGATGGCTGTGACCTTACGGTCCACCCAGGTCAGGAACAGACCGACCAGCGCCGTGAAGAGAAAGCCCGGGAAGACGACGGTGTAGAAGACGCCCAGGAGCAGCTGTCTCAGGTCCATCGGGATTCCTTCGGACAGGCGAGCCATTCGCGGGACGGCAGTGGAGTGGCGGGCGGATGTGCTTCGCCCGGTGCCCTACTCCTCCACATAAGTTCGCGCTTCCACATGCTTGGGGACCAGCCCCAGCGCCTGAGCCACCCCGTACAGGATCGCCTCGGGGCGTGGCGGGCAGCCGGGGATGTAGATATCCACCGGCAGGACGTTCCCCAACCCGCCGCAGGTAGCGTAGCTGTCGTGCCAGATGCCACCCCCGGTAGGACACGAACCGACGGCGATGACCAACTTCGGGTCAGGCACGGCCTGGTGCAGGCGCAACACCCGTTCGCGGACCTGGCGGGTCACGGGCCCGGTCACCAGCAGCGCGTCGGCGTGGCGCGGGGTATGGATGAGCTTGATTCCGAAGCGCTCGCAATCGTAGTAGGGTGTCAGCACGTCCAGGATCTCGATGTCGCAACCATTGCAAGATCCAGTATTGACGTGGTAGACCCAGATGGATTTCTTGAAGCACCAATCCAGGAGCCGATTGCTCACGAGTCCACCTCCGCCATCAGGACGGCTTCGCGCAACGCGCGCACGCGCTTGCAGGAAAGGCACACATCCAGCCAGTCCATCTTCTCCGGCGGCAGTCCGAGCTTCTCCGGAATCTCATTCAATACCTTGTTCACCGCCCGTCGGGTCCCAACCACCGCGCCGCACTCCCGACAGCGCACCAGCCTGAGCTTGATCGTGATGTGTAGGTCGCCCGGCGAGGGAGTAGCCGTTTCGAACTGGTCCGACATGGCCAGTGCCTGTTGGGGACAGACATCCCGGCAGCGGGCGCAGTACGTGCAGCGCGCCAGGGCAAAATCGATCGTCCGGTAGCCGTCCTGATCGTCCAGGCTGATGAGGCGGGGCGGGCAGGCATTGGCGCATGCGCCGCAGCCGATGCACTTGTCCCCGTCAAGGCGGGGGAGGCCCCGAAAGCCCGACTCCGGTGGATGCGGCTCAAACGGATAACCCAGCGTGACCTGGCCGGCCTTGAGGCACAGGATCACTTCCTTCAGTTCGCTGATGGCGTGCTTGAACATGCCTAGCCAAACCTCGCCTGATACTGCCGCAGGAGTTCGTCCTGGGTGTAGATCCTGCTCAACCCCGTCTTGCGATCGACCACGGCGACCCGCTCGGTGCAGGAGAAGCACGGATCAAGGCTGCCGATGCTGATCGGCGCGTCGGCGATGGTCATGCCCTCCAGCAAGGCCGGAACGCATTGCAGGTTGGGGTAGGTCGGTGCGCGCACCCGCCAGCGGTAGGGCCGCTGCCCGGACCCGGTAAGCACGTAGTGGTGCACCTCGCCGCGCGGGGCCTCCACGGAGCTGATTCCCTCCCTGCCGGCGGGGATCGACTTGATCTCGGCCCTGACCGGCCCGTCGGGCATCTTGGCCAAGGCCTGCCGCACGATCTTGATCGACTGGAACAGCTCGCGGATGCGAACCATGGTACGGGCCCAGTTGTCGCCGCCCTGTTCAACGCATACTTCAAAGTCGACTTCTCCGTAGGCGGCATACGGATGGTCGGAGCGCGAATCGATGGCCAAACCGGATCCGCGCGCCGTCGGGCCGACCACGCAGAAGGCCTTGGCGGCTTCGTGCGACAAGACGCCGGAGCCCTGCAGGCGCAGCTTCAGGGAACTGTCTTCCAGGATGGCGTCGACCACGGCCGTGGCTTCCTTCTCAATCCGGTCGACCACCGGCAGGATCCGCGCCTGGTAGCCCTCCGGGAGGTCGCGCGAGACACCCCCGATCAGGTTCATACCGTAGGTTTTGCGATTGCCGGTCAGGAACTCGGTCAACCACATTGACGGCTCGCGGATGCGCCAGGCCTGCATGAACAGGGTATCGAAACCAATGAAATGGCAGGCCAACCCAAGCCAAAGCAGGTGGCTGTGGATGCGCTCCAGCTCGAGGAGGATCGTCCGGACAAATTGTGCCCTGGGTGGAACTTCGATCCCAGCGGCGATTTCAATTGCTTGACAGTAACACGTACTGTGAACGCACCCTCATATTCCGCAGATGCGCTCCGCCAGGAAGGGCACCTGATCGTAGGTGAGCGTCGCGTCCGCCAGCTTCTCGATGCCGCGGTGGTTGAAGAAGCCGCGGTAGTCCATGCCGACGATTTGCTCGCCGTCGACGAACAAGTTGACAAAGGCCGGCTCCTCGAGCGTTGGGAAGAAAGGCCCGATCGGGAGGGCCGAACAGCCCTTCGGCGGTTGGCGCATCTCCGGCTTGGCATCCGAAACCGGCTCCGGGCGCTGGTTGTACGGAAAATCCCGGCGCAGCGGATGGACGTCCTGCGGCCAATCGTCGGGCAAGACCAGCCGCCGCGGATCAGGGTGACCCACGGGGTGGACACCGATCATGTCTCGCACTTCCCGCTCCGCCCAGTTCGCGCCCGGAATCAGAGGCGTGATCGAGTCAATGTGGGGGTCGGCTGCGTCCACACTGGTCTTGAGCAGCAGGAACAACTGGTCCTGGTCAAGGCCAAAGATGTTGTTGACCTCGTAGCAGCCCGAGAGTTCCCGCTTGTCCGTCCCGACGGAGATGATGAACCGCCCGCCGAGGGCATCGCGGATGTACTTGACGACCGAAACCAAGTTCTCGCGCGAGACGGAGGCGTGGATAATCCCGTCCGCCACCCCTTCGATGCCGATCCAGTCTCGGAGCTCCTGGGCGATTGTTTCTGCGGGTGTTGGGTTTGACATGCAGTCACCTCTCCTTCGATTTCCCTGCCGTTTTGCCCTGGCTGTACCAAGGCATTGTGACGACTGTGCCGGTCTCCCCGGCGGCGCGGCTGACGAAGGTCAGAGAGGTCTTTCCGCGACCCCGGGCGATCATGTCGTTGAAGTCACCGAAGGCCAGGGCCCTTGCCGAACAGGTGGTCACGCAAGCCGGATCCAAACCCTGCTGCGTGCGGGGCAGGCACAGATCACACTTGCGTGACACCCTGTTATCCAGGTCGGGCCAGATGACGCCGAAGGGACAGGCCAGCGTGCACAGCCGGCAACCGATGCACTTCATCGAATCGACGATGACAACGTCTTCCGTTTCACGGTGGACCGCTTCGGTCGGGCATATGAGGGTACATGGACTGGTCGCACAATGGCGACAGTTCATGGGCACGGCGTAGCGTTCGTCGATCAGCTGCACGAACATGTGAGATATGCCGCCGTGCTCGCGTTCGCAGGCCACCTCGCATGCGCGGCAGTAGACGCACCGGCCCAGGTCCATGTAGATGACTTTGGTCATTCTGCCGTGTTCTCCCTCGCCTGGCCGTCGACCGGTTCGATCTTGCACGCCGCAACCTTGTACTCGGGGATCTTGGCCCTCGGATCGAGGGCGTCCGTGGTGAGAAGGTTCGTACCCGGGAAATGGAAGGGCATGAAGACAACGCCCTCATCGATTTGTCGGCTAATCCGGGCCCTGGCTTGCGTCTTGCCCCTGCGCGTGCTGACCCAGAGCATCGTTCCATCGGCGATTCCGAATCGCTGAGCCGTGGACGGGTGAATCTGCAAGAAGAGCTGGGGCTCGCGCGTGCGCAGGGCTCGCGTGCGGCGGGTCATTGCGCCAGAGTTGTAGTGCATCACCACTCGGCCGGTGGTCAAGAGGAGCGGATACTCGCCGGAAGTGGGCTCCGCCGCGGCTTGGTGCTGGACGGGGGTAACCACGCCGCGGCCTTCCGGCTTGAGAAAACCGTCCGTGTAGAGGATCGGTGTGCCGGGATGGTCCACGGTCGGGCACGGCCAGGGGATGCCGCCGGTGGTCTCTTGAACCCGGGTTGGCGTGATGCCCGCATAGCTGGGGGTGAGGCGAGTGATTTCCTCCAGGACGTCTTCGACGCCGGCGTAGCGGAAAGCCTTGCCCAGTCCCAGGCGTGCGGCCAACTGGCACAGAATCTGCCAATCGGGGCGCGCCTCGCCGATCGGCTCAATGGCTTGGCTGAACCACTGCACCCGCCGATCGGTCGCCGTCTTGGTCCCGCACTTCTCCGCATACGAGGCCGCCGGCAAGACCACGTCGGCCAGTTCGGCGGTCTCGGACAGGAACAACTCGCTAATGGCCAGGAAGTCGAGCCGTTCCAGGCCTTCCCGGACATGGTTTGCGTTAGGATCCCCGACGATCGGGTTCTCTCCCATGATTAGCATGGCGCGCACGTCGCCGCGCTGAGCCGCATGGCCCATTTCAACCACTGTCAGGCCCGGCTTTAGCGACAGGTGATCCGCTGGGCAACCCCAGGCCGAGGCGAACTTGCCCCGCGTTTCGGGGTCGGTTACCGGCTGATATCCCGGATAGACGTTGACCAGGGCGCCCATATCGCAGGCGCCCTGAACGTTGTCCTGACCACGCAAAGGATTGACGCCCGTGCCGGGCCGTCCCACCTGGCCGCACAACATGGCCAGGTTGGCGCAGTCGATGACCGTGTCGGTTCCGCAGATGTGCTGGGTGACGCCCATGCAGTAGATGATGGCCGCCGCGTGCGCGGTGGCATACGCCCGCGCCGCCCGAACGATTCGCTCTGCCGGGACGTGGGTAACCTTCTCTGCCCATTCGGGCGAGCAGTCCTTCACGGCCTTCGCCAGAGCCTCGATGCCGGTGGTGCGCTCGGCAACAAACCCCTGGTCGTGCAGGCCCCCGGCGATGATGACGTGAATCAGCGCGTTGAGCAAGGCAATGTCCGTGCCTGGCAGGAGCGGCAGGAAGATGTCGGCACTCCAGGCGGTGGGTGTGAAGCGCGGATCGGCGACGACAATCACCGCGCCGCGCTCTTTGGCATCCAGCACCCAGCGCGAGACGATGGGATGGTTCTCGGCAAAGTTGGAACCGATCACGAACAGACAGTCTGACTTGGCGAAGTCGGTGATCGGATTCGTCATTGCCCCCGAACCGAACGTGGTGGCCAGACCGGCCACGGACGGGCTGTGTCAAAGCCGGGCGCAGTGATCGACGTTATTCGTCCCCAGCATGCGGGCCAGTTTCTGGAACAGGTAATTCTCTTCGTTGGAGCACTTGGCCGACGACAAGAATCCGAGCGCGTCGGGACCGTGCTCGCGCCGGACGCGGGAGAAACTGTCGGCGATCAGGCCTAGCGCTTCGTCCCAGGAGGCTCTCGTCAGCTGACCGTTGACCCGCTTCAGCGGATACAGCAGCCGCTCGCCGTGGTAGACGACATCCAGGGCCGCATTGCCCTTCGGGCACAAGGCGCCCTCGCTCGTTGGGTGTCCCCGCATGTACTCCAGGCCGATGGCCGTTCCGTCCTGGACGCGGATGTAGAACCCGCAGCCCACCCCACAGTATGGGCATATGCTGGGCACAAGCGAAGATCCTTGCATGCTTTCTCCCCCGCCTGGCCTCAACCTGTCTCAGAGGTCCAGGAGTGCATGAGCCTGCCCTCAACGAGGTGATCGATGCGCGACAGGCTGCAGTCTCGCGGTGCGCCTTCTGTTGGCCGCGACTTCGGGTGCGTGGACCACCTCACCGGGAGTGGCATGCGAATTGCGCCGGGCTTCACAATCCCCCATTCTGTCGCCGGTGGCGCCGCCGGAGCGTGGCCCCCGCGACTGAGGCCGGACATCCCATGCCATCTGGTCACGGCTTCGGCCCCAGTGGGATTGTCCGCGATGGCCATGCGGTGTTCGCGACTGCTGGGGAAAGCAAAGGAGGTCCGTCTCACGGCCGTCAGACCGGTGGGTGAAGGTTGGTCTCCGCGGGACGGCATTGCCCCCCGGCCGGTCGGCCGGCCAGCAGCACGGGCCTTCGCCGGCTGCACGAGGGCATCGAACCGATCCTCGGGGGCCCCATCGCCCATGACGCTTCTCGCCTCTATTGGTCGAGAGGGACATCTGTCAAGTCCAAGGTATCTTGTCGAAGGGTGGTGGGCAAGAGAAGAAGGTCACCCGAGCAGGGGACCGCTCTTCCTCAGACGGAGGAGGCCCTGGCCGCTTGTGCAGTCCGGTCGGGCAGGTTGAGAAGCACAACGGCAGCCAGGATCAGCGCTGCCCCGGCCCACTGGGAACCCATAAGCACCTCGCCCAGGACCATCGCCGCCAGCGCGATGGTGAACACCGGCTCGAGCGTGCTCAGCAGCGAGGCAGCCGTTGGGCCGACACGCCGCATCCCGGCGAAGAACGTCGCCAGTGGCAGGATGGTGCTGAAGAGGATCAGGCCGAGGAGCAGAGCGGCGGCGCGCGGCGTGGCCGGCACCACCCAGGTCCGGGCGAAGAACCCGGTGAGACCGAAGCTCACCGACGCCCCCAGCGCCACCCAGGCCGTGCTGATCAACGGCCCGGCGCGGTGCACGTAGCGGTTGCTGACGACGATGTACACGCCGTAGCTGGCCGCCGCGCCCAGCACGAGCAGCACACCGAGCAGATCGGGACCCACGCCGCGCAGGGCGTCCCACGGGCTGGCGGTCAGCGTCGCGCCGGCCAGCGCCAGTGCCATGGCCGCCATCTCCAGCCGGGCTGGCCTGCGGCCCTCAACGACCCACATGTTCAGCGCCACGAAGACCGGATAGATGTACAGCAGCACCGAGCTGAGGGAGGCGGGGATGCGCTGCAGGCCGAGGAAGTACAGGCTCGATTGGGTGAAGTAGCCGAGGCCGCCGAGCAGGAAAAGCGCCCCTACCAGGCGCCGGTCCGGGAAGATCGCCCGCCCCTGCTTCAAGCCAAGGATGATCAACAACAGAAGGGCCGCACCGCCGAAGCGCAGACTGAGGAAACCGGTCAGGCTCAGCCCCTCAGCGAAGGCCAGCTTGGCGAGGATCGACAGCGTGGCAAAACCAAAGGCGGAAGCGGCGCACAGCCCGGCGCCGACCAGCCGGCTCTCAAGTTCAGGTGCTGCAGGGCGGGAGTTCGCGGTCAACGGTGGATGTCAGGGTAGAACGCGGATCGTTCGCCAGCGAAGTATAGCCTGTGGGGCAGGGCGCCCTGCCGAGGCATGGCGATCGTTTCCGGCCTACCGGGACTTTCCGAGATGATGGGGGACCGGAGGGCAGATTCTCAGCGCCGAGACCCGGGACGCGGCGATTTCAGCCCCGTCCTGAGCTTGTTGGCGACTTCGCGCCTGACCCGAGATCCGAGCCGCCTTTCGTGCACTCGCAGAAATGCCTCGACCGCCCGCGGGTCATGCACCACCAGCTCGCGGAGCGCCCACGAGAGCGCCTTCTCGGTCGTGGTCATCCACGAGGCGGCGGCAGACCCGCAGCGTTTGGCGGACATCGCCCCGGCCGCCTTTTGAGCGCACGTTGAGGGCCACGGTGGAGACCAGTGCCGCCCGGCGCCACCAGCGGTCCGGTGAACGCGCCCACTTCAGGACGACAGAGTCGGTGATCAAGCCATCCCGCCACGCGGGTCCAGCGAGTGTTCGAGCGGACGTGTCTACCGCACTCCAGCTGTCGAGCCCGCGCGCTAGCGCTTCCAGTCGCGCTTCGCTCAACAGCCGGTATGCGCCGGGGTGGCTGGCGATCAGTTCGTACGGCAGGTAACGGTACCCGTATCGGGTGCGCAGTGTCCTGGCAACCGAGAGCACGAACCGGCCCGGCGCGTGCCTGAGCGTGTGCGACCAGGTGAGGCGGACGGCGCGAACACTCGGGGTGTCTTGAGCCGGCAGGGACCGAAGCCGGGCATCGATCTCTGCAACAATGTCGGCTGCGCGCCGCGTGCTCGCCCTCTTCCAAGCCAGCGCCGCAGTTCGGGAGGTCATTCAGTCACCTGGCTGACCCGCCGACGGCGCGGCGCATCTGTGCCCGGTAGGTCTTGAAGGCCGCCCGGCCCTCGGGGGCTAGACTGCACACCGTCTGCGGGATCTTGCCGCGGAAGCCCTTGTCGATGCGCAGGTAGCCGGCCTGCTCGAGGCGGGTCAGGTGTGACGACAGGTTGCCTTTGGTCAGCCCGGTCTGGCGCTGCAGGAAGACGAAGTCGGCCTCGCGCACGGCGGACAGCAGCGCGACGATCAGCAGCCGCGCCGGCTCGTGGATCACGCGATCGACATCGGCGATATGGCGCAGGTCGTCGCCGGCCATCGTTACGCCTCAACCGAGGGCGCCGTTGTGCGCAAGTAGTGCGCCAGGACGAGGGCGCCGCTCAGCAGTGCACTGGCCCCGGCGACTGCAAAGGTCAACGCCGAACCCAGCGAGCTTTCCAGGCCGGCGAAGGTCGCCACCAGGCCGGCGCCCAGCGCGACGAATCCCAGGACCGCCATGCGCACCAGCCCGGTCCGCAGGCTGAAGGCCAGCCAGACGACCGCCAGTGCCGCCCCCTGCAGCGCGGCGAGTGCCGCCTGCCAGCTGGGCCGCGCCGCCAGCAGCAGCACCAGGACGAGGCTAACCCCGGCGCCGATCACGCCGGCCAAGATTCGGCGGACCGGTGCCGGGCGAGGGTAGGCGACATACCCGGTGCGCGGGAAGGTCAAGCGCTCCTTGATCGCCCGCAGCGCCAGGCCGAGCACGATCATCCCGCCGATGACGATCACCGGCAGGCCGAAGGCGGAGAATCCCGTCGGCAGCGAGCCGGCCGGGGCCAGGCCCTCGACGGCGAACAACGCTGCCAGCGTCAGGAACAACAGACCGGTGCCGATCTCGACCAGGCCATCGTCATACAAATAGCGGAAGGCGGTCCGCGGGGCCTGCTCAACCTGCGTGATCATGTGTTTCTCCCCTTGTGGTCTGCAATACAAACTAGTCTGTATGAATTGTCGCGCACCCGGGGAAGGTTGTCAAGGGGCAACCGCCGGTGGCAGGGAAGGGGGCCAGGGGTGGGTGGGCCGGAGCTGCGGCCCTGTCTGCGGGGCGGCGTAACCTTCTCGGGTGGGCCGCCTGGCCGCGGTAGAATGACCCCGCGACCATGGCTACCCGCGACCGCTTGCGATCGACCCCCCAGGCTGCGCCGCCGCCGACGCCCCAGCGCCGGCCGGACTGGATTCGCGTGCGCGCCCCGTCCGGCGAGACGGTCGAATGGCTGCGCCAGATGATGCGCAGCAAGGCCCTGCACACGGTGTGCGAAGAAGCCATGTGCCCCAACCTGGGCGAGTGCTGGGGGGCGGGCACGGCCACCTTCCTGATGATGGGCGATACCTGCACGCGCGCGTGCGGTTTCTGTGACGTCAAGACCGGACGCCCGGCGCCGCTCGACTGGCTCGAGCCCGAGCGCGTCGCCCGCGCCGTCCAGGCGATGAATCTGCACCACGCCGTCATCACCTCCGTCAACCGCGACGAGCGCCAGGATGGCGGCGCCCCGATCTTCGCCATGGTCATCCGCCGCATCCGCGAGCTGCATCCCGGTTGCTCGATCGAGGTGCTCATTCCGGACTTCAAGGGTTCGCTCGACGCGCTGCGCATCGTCGTCGACGCCCGACCGGAGATCCTCAATCACAACGTCGAGACCGTCCCGCGCCTGTTCCGCAAGGTCCAGCCGCAGGACCGCTACGAGTGGGCCGCCGCCACGCTGTCGAACGCCAAGCGCCTCGACCCCGAGGTGCTGACCAAGTCGGGCATCATGCTCGGCCTGGGCGAAACGCTCGACGAGGTCCAGGCGGTCATGCGCGACCTGCGCGACTGGGGCGTCGAGATCCTCACCCTCGGCCAGTACCTGCAGCCGTCCAAGCAGCACCTGCCGATCGAGCGCTATGTCGCGCCGGGCGAGTTCGCCGAGCTCAAGCGCTACGGCCTCGAGATCGGCTTCCGTTGGGTCGAGGCCGGCCCGCTCGTGCGCTCGTCGTACCACGCCGAGCAGCAGGTCCACGCCTTGAGCCTCGTCCACCGCAAGCTGTACGGCGACTGAATCATCCAAGTTGCATCGCCTTCATCCCAAGCGGAGGCCATCAAGGCCTCCGCTTGGGATTGCGGCGCGGATCGACGATGCCTGCCCCGCGCCCCTCGGGACCTCCGCCCGCCGCTTGACGCTCGCCGGCCAGCGTGCTACTCTAGCTTTGCTAAGGAATTCCTTAGAGGCTATGCCCGACCTGGCCCGCCTGCGCTCCTACGAGCACCTCAAGCTGGTCGCCGACCCACGGCGCCTGGCCATCCTGCAGCACCTGATGGCCGCGCCGGCGACGCTCACGCAACTCGGCCAGGCGCTCGGCGAGCACCCGGCCTGGATCCGGCACCACCTGCGCCGCCTGGAAGATGCCGGGCTGGTCGAGCTGGTCGAGACCCGCCGGGTCCATGGCGCCGAAGAGCGCTACTACCGCGCCCGCGCCGGTGGTTACCTGCTCCAGGAACTCATTCTGCCCCAGACCTCGGGCCGGCCGGTCATCGTCTTCAGCGGCAGTCATGACCTGGCCGTCGAGAGGCTGGCGGCGGAGCTTGCTCCGTATGTCGATGTCCTGACGCTGCCGGTCGGCAGTCTCAACGGGCTGGCGAACTTGCGCTTGGGCCTTGGCCACCTGGCCGGTTGCCACTTGTTCGATCCGCAGGGCGAGTACAACCTTTCCTTCGTTCGCGCCTTATTCCCCGACCGGCCGGTCCATCTGATCACGCTCGCGCACCGGGTCCAGGGTTTGATGCTGGCCGCCGGCAACCCCAAACGCATCCGCGGACTCTCGGACCTCGCCCGTCCGGACGTCACCTTCCTCAACCGCAACGCGGGATCAGGCACGCGCCTTTGGTTCGACCACCAGCTGAAAGCCTTGAGCCTGACGCCTTCTGCCATCCACGGCTACAACAGCACGGCCAGCACGCACACCGCGTGCGCCCAATCGATTGCCTCGGGCGAGGCGGACGCCGCCCTCGGCCTGCAGGCCGCCGCGGCCGCACACAACCTGGCATTCGTGCCGCTGTTCCACGAGCGCTACGACCTGGTTGTGCCTCACGATCAGTTGGAGGCCGTGGGGCCGCTCATGGATCGATTGAACGACGGGACCTTCCGCCGCTGGGCCGAGAGCCTGACCGGTTACGAAATGGCCCACGCCGGCGAAGAAATCATGCTATGAGGAGCCTACCGATGATCCGCATCCGTCATTCCACGCGCTGGCTGGGCCTGCTCCTTGGCCTGGCCCTCCTCGCCGGTGCCTGCGCTCCCGCAAGCACACCGGCCCCGGAGCCGACTCAGGCGCCTCCAACGGCAATACCCCCAACGGTCCCCGAGCCGACGGCCATCCCAACGCCGTCGAATCCGAATCTCATCCTGGCCACGACCACCTCCACTCAGGACTCCGGCCTGCTGGACATCCTGATCCCGGCCTTCGAGGCCGCCGCGGGTTACTCGGTCAAGACGGTCGCCGTCGGCACCGGCCAGGCGCTAAAGATGGGCGAAGAAGGCAACGCCGACGTGCTGCTGGTGCATGCGCCGTCGTCCGAGAAGACCTACATGGACAACGGCTTCGGATCCGACCGCCGGCTGGTGATGCACAACGACTTCATCCTCGTCGGGCCGGAGGCCGATCCAGCGAAGACCAAGGGATTGAGCGCTCTGGACGCCATGAGAGCGATCTACGCCGCCAGTGCATCCTTCGCCTCGCGCGGCGACGACTCTGGAACGAACAAAAAGGAGCTCGAGCTGTGGAAGAAGGCGGAGCTCGATCCGGCCGGCCAGGCGTGGTACCTCGAGTCCGGCCAAGGCATGGGCGCTACGCTGACCATCGCCTCGGAGAAAGCCGCCTACACGCTCACCGACCGGGCGACTTACCTGGCCAACCAGGACAACCTGCAGCTCGTCATTTTGTCCGAGGGTGATCCGTCGCTGCTCAACGTGTACCATGTCATCATCGTCAACCCGGAGAAGTGGCCGGCGGTCAACTTGGCCGGGGCAGCAGCGTTTGCCGATTTCGTGGTATCAGCCGAGGGGCAGGCGATGATCGGCGCCTTCGGCGTTGAGAAGTTCGGCCAACCGCTCTTCATTCCCGATGCCGGGAAGGTGGAAGAAGAGCTCGGCCTGTAATCGGTCAGCAACCGTGTCCGGGCGGGCCACTCGTGGCGTGGCAGCCTGCCCGTATTTCCCCCCGAGGCAAGCGCATTGGGCGATGTCTTCTCCGTTACCTTGCTGTCGCTGGAGGTCTCCGGCCTGGCGACGGCCCTCAGCCTCTTGATTGGGCTGCCACTTGGCACGGCCCTGGCGCTGGGGCGTTTCCCCGGGCGTGCGGTGCTTCTCAGTGTCATCAACACCGGAATGGGGTTGCCGCCGGTCGTCGTCGGACTGGCGGTCGCCATGCTGCTGTGGCGCTCGGGCCCCTTCGGCGGTCTGCAGCTGATCTACACGCCACTGGCGATCGTGATCGCTCAGCTGATCATCGCCGCGCCGGTCGTCACCGGCCTGACCGCCGTCGCCCTGCAGCAGCTCGACCCGCGCCTGCAGCAGCAGCTGCTCGGACTGGGAGCGTCGCAGACCCAGATGGTCCTCGCCTTATGGCGCGAGGCGCGCCTGCCGCTGATCGCCGCGCTGATCGCCGGCTTCGGCAGCGTGATCTCGGAGGTCGGTGCCTCGATGATAGTCGGCGGCAACATCCGTGGCCAGACGCGCGTCCTGACCACGGCCATCGTGCTCGAGACCGGCAAGGGCGAGTTCGAGACGGCTCTGGCGCTAGGGGCGCTGCTGCTGGTCATTACCTTTCTGATCAACGTGGCGCTGACGTTCGTCCAGCAGCATGGGACGCGGCAGCGAGGTCGGCCGTGATCGAGATTCGCGATCTGCTCGTGGAGCGCGACGGGCACCTGGTGCTCACGATCGACCGCCTGCGCATCGAACGCGGCGAGGTGCTGGCCGTGCTGGGCCCGAACGGCGCCGGCAAGACGACGCTGCTGCTCGTCCTGGCACGGCTGCTCAAGCCCAAGCACGGCACCATCCAGTTTCAATCGCGAACCGGATCGATCGAGAGTGACCTGGCGTACCGGAGGCGCATTAGCGTCGTGATGCAAGACCCGCTGCTTCTCGATCAGTCTGTGTTCAACAACGTCGCCGCCGGCTTGCGCTTCCGCCACCTCCCGGAAGGCGAGGTACGGGAGCGAACGGCGGTCTGGCTGGAGAAGCTGGGGATCCCCCACCTGCGACGGCGTCCGGGGTTGAGGCTTTCCGGCGGCGAAGCGCAGCGCGTGGCCCTGGCCCGTGCTTTTGTGCTTGCGCCGGAGTTGCTCCTGCTCGACGAGCCCTTTGCCTCGCTCGACGCTGCCGCGCGGCAGGCGCTGGCCGACGAGCTGCGCCGCCTGCTGGCTGAGACGCGCACCACGACCGTGCTCATCACGCATGACCCGACCGAGGTGCGCCGGCTGGCCACGCGCGCCGTGTGGCTGGAGGACGGGCGCCTCAGCGATCGCGCGCCGGATACGGTGGCGGCGTCATAAGGCCGCGCCGTGCGGCGGCTGCGTTGCGGATCCTCACTCACACACCGCAATCCAACGGTACGTAGAGCGGATGACAGGGAATCCACCCGAGGACGGTCGTCGACACGACGGGTCCATACTCTGCGCTCACATCACCCTACCTGAGTTGGATCGGGGAAAGGACCACCGCGCTCCCGGGAGGGCCATGTCCTTGCCTGCCGGGAGGTTCGCTGATCCTGCGTCTGGACCATTGTCTCAGGGACGACAAGACTGGTGAACGTCGGCCCCCACGCCTATGTCAGCCGAGATGAAGAGTCCTCCCCAGGGGCCGATGGACCAAGAATCGAGCCCCAAGGCCAAGGGCTGTCCTGTCCAAATGGGACGCGCCAGGCCGCCACGCCTCGAGACCCGGAACGATCACGGGCCAGGACCTCTCAAGGCGGCGGTTGTAGGCACTGAAGGCAAACCTATAATGGGGCATGCAACATCCGCTGTGCAGGGAGGCGGATCTCCGACCATCAGAACCGCGGGCGAGTACTGGTAGTCACGAGCCCAACCCGCCAAGCACGAGGCCGGAGGCAGGCACATTGCCCCTGGGCCGCACAAGACCTGGCCACGCGAGGGGCTCACCCTTAGGCCGTTGGTTGCACTCACCCAGGAGAGCGCAATGAAGCGCACGAGCTCATTTCCACTGTGGTTTTCCATCGTCTTGTATTGGCTGATCACCCTGGCGTTGCTCGGCACGGCCATAACGCGGGCTGGTGGGCACTTCGGGTACCCCGTGGACGACACCTACATTCACATGGCCATCGCCAAGCATCTGGTGAACAATGGCCATTGGGGGCTATCTGCAGGCGCCTTCTCTTCGAGCACATCGTCCCCTTTGTGGACCTTCTTGATTGCGCTGGACTATCGATGGCTGGGCGTGAACGATTGGGCGCCCCTGATGTTGAATCTCATCTGCGGGAGCCTGGTTGTATTCGTATGCTATTCCTTCCTCAAGACGAAGCTGCGCCCTTTGACCTTGCTGCTGGTCCTGCTGTTGGTCGTACTCTTTGTCCCCCTGCCCGTCCTGACGCTGAGCGGGATGGAACATACGCTGCACGGCCTCTTGACGCTGTGTCTGGTCTACGGCGCGACCGCCCTATTGTCCGTGAAGGAACCGAGCCGGGGGCAGATCGCCCTCGTCCTGGCGTCGTCTGCGCTCGTACCGATCACCCGCTACGAAGGACTGTTCTTGATCCTCACTCTCGCTCTATTGCTCATGAGCTCGAGGCGGTTCTCTCTGGCGATACTGGTGGGGGCGGCGGGAATCCTGCCTGTTCTTGCCTATGGCCTGTTGTCGCTGAGCAAGGGATGGTACCTGCTGCCAAACTCCGTTCTCCTGAAGGGGAATATGCCCACGGCCTCAATGAAGGGCGCGGTCGAATTCCTGAGTCACCTGCCGGACAATCTGGCTAGCGTGCCCCACCTCCTGATGATCCTTGTTGCCTGTCTATTCGTTCATCTGTGGCGAACGCAGGACGAGAGGTCGAGACGAAGGAGCAGAACCCTCATCCTGGCGTTCCTCACGACCGCGCTTCTCCACATGCAGTTTGCTGCGACGGGCTGGTTCTACAGGTATGAAGCGTACCTGGTTCTCCTTGGTCTTGTGATCCTGGGCGAGGAGCTTGGCCTGGCCCTCGCGCATCTCGAGGGAAGGGCAGTCGGTGTCGCGCGGATAGACGTCGTGCTGGGTGCGACGCTGGCGATCCTGATGGCGATACCCCTGGGGGTTCGAGCCGGCAAGGCACTACGGGACTATCCGCTCGCGGTTGGGAACATCTACGAGCAACAATACCAGATGGGTATGTTTGTGAAGAGCCACTACGACGGGAAGGGTGTTGCGGCCAACGACATTGGGGCGATCAGCTATCTGTCGGATGCAAGCGTGCTGGACTTGTTCGGGCTGGGGACCATGGACGTGGCGGAGGCGAAGCGAGAGGGGTGGTTTGACGAGCGGATGGTAAGCGAGTGGGTGCGGAGCCACAGCGTGGAGATCGTGATGATCTACAGCAGCTGGTTTGAAGGGAACATCCCTGACGAATGGACCGAGGTGGGGCGGTGGCGAATCGCGAACAATGTAGCCTGCGCGGCGGACACGGTGTCGTTCTACGCCCCAACGAAGTTGCAGCTGCAGGACACGATCGACAGCCTCAGGGCGTATTCCCCCCTGCTTCCGGCGACCATAACTCAGTCGGGGTTGTACATTCGCCCCTGACACGCTGCGTGAGGGCTGCAGGCTAGTGGAAGCAACCCAGGCGAGAATCCGGGCTGCCCTCGTTATGCGGTGAAGGCAGAGGCCAGTACAACGACGGCTTCGTCCTTCCAGTGCGGAGGCGTGGGCGGCGTCCACGTCTTGGGCCGGTCCGGGAAGCCCGCACAAACCCAGACGGTCCTCGTGCGCAATGGCGGAACCGAAATCACGATCCTGCGCAACCTCCAGGTCGTCATCGGGCTCATCGCGGGTAGGGGTGGCGTCGCGGCTGGACCTGGTCACGATCGATCGCTGCCCTGGATGGGCTGCGGGGCCCGCCGTCAATCCGGCGGGCCGACGGCAGCCATGAGGCATCATGTGTCACGAGATATGCTAGAGTGATCTGTGATCCGGTCGCGCCCGCCAGGCGGTCTGGGCTGCGGCGGTTCGATGGGTCGGACGTTTCGCTCCTGGAGAAGAAGATGGCAGCTGACGGTATCGTGCAAACGAACGAGCTCCACAAGCACTTCGGATCGATCCGCGCCGTCGACGGAGTGAACCTGTCGGTGAGACGCGGCGAGATCTACGGGCTGCTCGGTCCCAACGGGTCGGGCAAGACGACGCTGATCCGCCTGCTCCTCGGACTGCTGCGCCCCACCTCGGGAACCATCCGCCTGCTCGGCGAGGCGGTGCCCAACAAGGCCATCCTGGGGCAGGTGGGCTACATGACGCAGACCAGTGCGCTGTACGAGGAACTGAGTGTGCGGGAGAACGTGGCCTTCTTCGCCGAGATGTGCGGCCGGCAGGATCCGACGTGGATGGACGAGGTCATTGACCTGGTCGACCTGCAGGATCGTTCGCGCAGTCCCGTTCGTACCTTGTCGGGAGGCCTGCGACAGCGCACCTCACTGGCCTGTGCCCTGGCCCACCGGCCTGGCCTGCTGCTGCTCGACGAGCCGACCGTGGGCGTTGACCCTCAGCTTCGGGCCACCTTCTGGACCTACTTCCGCCGGCTGGCGGGTTCGGGCGTCACGCTGATCGTCTCCAGCCATGTGATGGATGAGGCGGAACGCTGCGACCGGCTGGGGTTCATGCGCCAGGGCAAGATGCTGGCCGAGGGCACGGCCGCGGAACTGCGCCACCAGAAAGGTGCCAGCACGCTGGAGGAAGCCTTCCTGCAGTTCGCCGCGGCGGGCACGGAAGGAGGCTCGCGATGAATTCACGGCGCATCCTGACCCTCGCCCTGCGGGTCATCCGGCAGGTCCTGCGCGACCGCAGGACTGTGGCATTGATTGTATTTGCGCCGCTGCTCATTCTGACCCTGGGGGCGATCCTGTTCCGCTCCAAGCCCGCCGCCATTCCCTTGGGCGTAGTCAATGAAGACCAGGGGATCACGTCTCCCGTCGGGGGCACGATCAACCTGGGGCAGCGGATCACGGATGAACTGGTGGCCGGCGACACGTTCACCGTGGTCGCAATGAGCCGCGAGGCGGTGGACGACTCTTTGCGCGACGGCAGCCTGCAGGGCGCGATCGTCCTTCCCGAAGACTTCACCGCCCAGTTTCTGAAAGACCGACAGGCCGTGCTGGACCTGCGCCTGGAAGGCTCGAACCCGGCGCGCAGTATGGCGATCAGCGCTCAGGTGACGCAGGCGGCCATGAGGACGCTGGCCGGCCTGGCGGGCACGGCCATGGGCGCGGCCCCCAGCGCCCAGGCAGTCGAGGGTAAGCTGCCGGTGACGCTCCAGGCGACCTACCTGTTTGGCGGCGAAGAGTTCGACACGATGGACTATGTGGCGCCGGTCTACGTCGCCTTCCTGGCGATGTTCTTCGTCTTCCTCCTGGCCTGCGTCGCGTTCCTGCGCGAGCGCTCCCAGGGAACCATGGAGCGCCTGGCGGCCACGCCGGCGACCCGCGCCGAGATCGTCCTGGGATACATGCTGGGACTGGGCCTGTTCGCCGTGATCCAGGTGGCGGTGATTCTGTTCTTCGCCGTCTGGGTGCTCGAGATCCACCACCTGGGAAGCCTGGCCTTGATGCTCCTGGTGATCGTCCTGCTGGCTATCGTGGGCGTCGATATGGGCATCCTGGCTTCGGCCTTTGCGCGGAACGAGTTCCAGGTGATCCAGTTCATCCCGCTCGTCATCATCCCTCAGGTGCTGCTCGCAGGTACGTTCTTCGCCGTGCCGGACCTGCCGGCGTACCTTCGGCCCTTTGCCTACTTCATGCCGCTCTACTACGCCAATCAGGCCCTGCGAGATGTCATGCTCAAGGGGTGGGGGCTGGCAGAGATCTGGCCCAACCTGGCTATCCTGGCGGGCTACATTGGGGTGCTTGTCATCCTGAGTGCGCTCATGATGCGGCGTGAGGTTGCCTGATCGCGGTCGAGATGCGAAATCCCCTGAGCCCCGCCGATCCCCTGGAATCCATCCCGCCGGAGCGATGGAACCTGCGGGGCTGCGCCTACGAAAACCTCCTCGTGCCGCAAGTGTTCCGCAGGGTCGAGCGCGATCTGGAACAGTTGGCCGATCACGCCTATCCGCTCGTTGTGACCTTCGATGAACAGTCTGGCTACGTCACCGAGTACCACCTCGGCCGCGCCTCCGGCCGAGGCCTGTTCGCGCCGGTCGTGAGCGAGTGCTGTACGTGGTTCATCTTCGAGAACCTGCGGTCGATCGAGAGTCCATGAGCCGCCCGATAGGTCAGCCGCCCACGGGCGGGTGATCGTAGGAGGGATCATGAACACTGTCGTCACGGTCTCCATGGAGATCCGCCGGCCCCCGGAAGCCGTTGCCGCCGTGGTCCTGGACCCGGCCAAGACCCTGTCCTGGACCTCCGACCTGGAATGGTTCGAGGTGGTGTCCGGACGTCCGGGGCTCGTTGGCTCGGTTGCGCGCCTGCACTACCTTCAGAACGGCCAACGCTACGTGATGGAGGACGTCCTCGAGCATGTCGAACCCAACCGGCGCTATGTGTCCAGGGTCTCCGGCGTTATGCTTACGGCGCGCGTGGAGACTCGCCTCGAGCCGACCGAATCCGGAACGTGCGTGTCGGTTCGCTGGTCCGGCTCCGGTACGTCGTTCCCTCTGAAATACCTACTCCCGTTCATGCGGCGCTCCATCGCCCGTCAGGCGGAGGGCGATCTGCGAAAGCTCAAGCAACTGGTCGAAGGGTCGCCGGCCGCCGCAGAGGGCCAAACGGAAACGCATGCCTGAAGGGCGGTGGATTCGAAAGCGCTACAGCGCGGGAAAAGATCGACGGAAGCCTGTGTCTCCATCCGGGATCGATCCAGGCGGGCAGTGGACGCTCCGCCGGGCGCAGCCAGCTGACGTAGGCGCCGTCGCTCGTGTCACCGACGCGGCCTACCGCAACTACGTGCCGCTTCTGGGCCGAGCGCCCCAGCCGATGACCGCCGATCACGCCGGGATGATCACCGACGACCTTGTCTGGCTGCTGCTGCGCGACGGCGAACCCGTAGGCGTGCTCGAGCTGGTGCAGGAACCGGAGTGCATGCTGATCTACAGCGTGGCCATTTGCTCCGGCTTCCAGGGCCATGGCCTGGGCCGCAGCCTGCTCGACTGGGCCGAACGCCAGGCGGTCCAGGACGGGAACCAGCGCATGCGCCTGTACACGAATGCGCTGATGACCTCCAACATCGCCCTGTACCGGGGGCTCGGCTACGAGGAAACGGCTCGCGAGCCGTATCTGGGCTCGACATTGGTGCATATGTCCAAGCGGCTCCACGACGGGGAGGCTTAGGATGGAACCCGGCGCGCAGGCCGCTGATGTCCTGTAGGAGCTCCAGGCAGGATGGTGGACCGGGGCTTGCCGCGCTCATCAGGCTGACGTAGAGTGAGAGATGCACCGCCTGCGAAGGCGGTTGGAAACCCTCTCCGGCACGCGGGACGTGTCACGCACCGAGGAGGTTGAAGGAGGGGGGCATGCTCGAGGGGCGGATTCCTGGATACCATGCCGACCGCATGCTGGAGACGGTGAAGCGCTTCCGCGCGAATTGGATGCGCTACCATCGCCCGGAGGATGTCAACCAGCTGTTGCGTCTGTTCCCCGCCGTGCACCTGCCGCGCGGCTTCATGCTCGACTACCTGCCGATCGGCGGAGTGGAGACCGGCTGGATCTTCCCCTTCGCCCGCCGCGAGATGATCACCAGCGGCGAATCCGCGATCCCGCCCTCCCTGGCGGCCATCGAGCGTGACCGATTGGCCGGGAAGCGCGGCAGCGGCGAGCTGCTCCGGCTGGAGGTTGAGCACCTCTACCGCCACCTGACGCACGAACCGACCGCTACCGGCCTGTTCGAGTACGCTTTCTTCATCAGCGAGTTGTGGGCCACTAAGTCGGCCTCCAAGGCGCGCGACTGGCTCGACCTCGATCCGATCTTCACCAAGCGCCAGTTCGACGCCGTTGTGCGCGAGGCCAAGCAGGTGCTGCGCGTCATTCGCCCGGAGACCTGCGATCCACTGGCGCGCATGGCGCCCACTGGCGGCGGGGTGGTGGAGTTCATCGTCTACCAGGGTGCGGCCTGGAAGCGCATCTTCCGGCTACGCGTGTCCGTCGAGGTCGACGGCAGCGTGCGCCGCGAGCCAGGCGAGCTGCTGGCCAATCTGGGTTGACCCGGCACGGAAGACGCCGCACGTTTGGGCCTGCGTGCGATCGGCGAATCTCAGGATCGCGGGCTGCAGCCGCGGGCGGGCACCGCTCCGAGGAAACGCCGGCGACCTTGGGCTCCCTGGAGAGACTCATGGCGATGGAGATCACCTACCGTCCGATCGGCGTCCTGCACACCCCCTTCACCGCGCTGAGCGAGATGCCCATCCAGCCCACGAGTGCGGCGAGCGCACCGGGGACAGCGGAGATCAGCCGCGAATTCGCCGATGGTCTGCAGGACTTGGACGGGTTCTCCCACGTAATCCTGATCTACCACCTGCACCACGTCCGGCGGGTCGACCTGCGGGTCCTGCCCTTCCTGGATTCCGAGCCGCATGGGGTGTTCGCCACGCGGGCCCCGACACGCCCGAACCCCATCGGGCTGTCGATCGTCAGGCTGGTGCGAATCGAGGGGTGCACCCTCTACCTGGGCAACATGGACATCCTCGACGGCACGCCGCTGTTGGACATCAAGCCGTACGTGCCGGCGTTCGACAAGCCGGCGCGCGCCAGGGCGGGATGGCTGCAAGAGAGCCAGAAGACCGTGAGAAGCCGCCGCGCCGACAACCGCTTCCAGGAGGATCCTCGGGGCCGGTGAAGGCGCAATCGCATCGCGGCTTCGTGGAAGGCGAGGTGCCGGCGACTAGGCACTCGGGCCAAGCGCCGGCGCCAAATCGCGCAGCACTTCCCCCAGGGCATGGTTGACCGGGCTGTCGGGCGAGAGCACGCTGTGCACGTAGCGCGTCAACACCTGGCGGCCGGCGGGCGTCGCCGTGTAGTAGGCGCGTGGCGGGCCCTCGGTCGTGCGCTCCCAGCGGGCGGTGACCAGCCCGCGGGCCTCGAGGCGGCGCAGCAGCGGGTAGATCGTACTGACGCCCAACGTCAACTCACCTTGTGTGCTGCGCTCGATGTGCTTGCTGATCTCCAGACCGTACCACGGTCGCTGTGCCACCAGGGCCAGTGCCCAGAACGTGAGCATGCCACGCTTCCATTCGGCCAGCATGGCCTCGATCGCCTCATCAACGGGTGAGGGGGGCCGGGCGCGCGGGCTCACCTCAACGGCCTCCCGAAGTCCACGGCTCGGGTGCGGGGGATCCGCCTCTCCGGCGTCATGCGACCGCCCTGGCCTCGAGGCGGTGGTCACTGCCACCGGCGAGGCTGGTGGCGCAGTACCCTGCAAAGGCGCCGTTGAGGATCATCCACGGCAAGCTGAAGAGCGCCCGCATAGAGAAGAAGACGAAGTGCGTTTGCTGGGAGGCTGGCGAGGCATACAACGTGGTCATCGCCAGATAGGTGGTCGCGAACAGCGCTGCGCCGGAGATGGCGCCGGTAATCGCCCCGCGCCGGCCGGGAGGAACGCTGCGCGGCAGGAGCCGGAAGGTGACGTCCGTTGTCAGCCCGACGGCCACGCCGTACAATCCCCAGCCGAGGCCGCCCCACGGGCTCGACAGCTGGCGATCGACAACCCACTGCATGTGGTATTCGATGTACGCCCCGACCGTGGCGTAGAGAAGGAATACGGCCGTGGCGGCTCCGAAGCGTCGCAGCCGGGCCAGCGGGTAGACGATGGCCAGCACCATGAAGAAGGCTGGCGTGACGTACATGCACCCGGCGTCGTTGGCCTCGACGAGCATCCCCAGGACGCCCATGACGAGAAAGAAGACCAGGCCAAACGTCTGTGTCGTCAGCCAGAAACGCAGGCGGGAAACGGGTTGCGCGTCCATCGATTCTCTCCAGGGCTTGGCCGCCGAACCGCTGGTGCCCGCGGCGAGCCAAGTATATCATGATGTGATATACTGGTCCAACCCGGCGCAGCGCCGGTTCAGGCGGCAGGTTGCGCCGGCCCAACCGGCCGAGGTCGTATAATCACCTCGCTGGGCGGTACCCGTGGAAGTGGCAGTACCGGCACCCGAGAACCCATCGAAGGAGAGGAACCATGGAAACCAGGGCGGCCCGCATCCAGGTTGATACCGGCGTGGGAATCTTCTGGGTCATCGGCTGGCTGTTCACCCTCGCGTTCGCCAAGCTGATCTGGTGGCAGGCCCTCCTCGGCCTAGTCGTCTGGCCGTACTACCTGGGCCTCGCCGTTCGGTGAGCCCGCTTCGGCCGGGCAGCGAAACGCGAGACCGGTGAAACACACTCGAGCAGGGAGGTCGATGTGTTCTACACGATCATGCTGACGCTTCACAACCTGTGGCGCTGGGTGGTTGTCCTCGCCGCCCTCTGGGCGCTGGTGCGCGCCTGGTCCGGCTGGCTCGGCAAGCGCCCATGGACCAAAGCCGACCGCCAGGCCGGCACCTTGTTTGGCATCAGCCTTGACCTGCAACTCCTGGGGGGCCTGATCCTGGCGATCATCAGCCCGATCCTGCAGGCAGCCTATGGCGATCTGGGCGCGCTGGCGATGCAGGAGCCCTTCCGCTTCTTCCTGATGGAGCACATGCCGGTGATGATCGTGGCCGCGATCCTGGCCCATGTCGGGTCGGCGATGGCGCGCAAGGGCGTCGACGACGCCGCCAAGCATCGCCGGGCCGCCATCTGGTTCACGCTGACGGCGCTGGCCATTGTGCTTGCCATCCCATGGTTCCGGCCGCTGTTCCGCATCTAACCCTGGAACTCATGCCCCGGCTGGGCTGACGATGCCCGACTTCCGCTTCTTCCACCCCGTTGAGGTGCGCTACGCCGACATCGACGCGCAGCGGCACGTGAACAACGTCGCCTTCTTCGCCTACATGGAGTCGGCGCGGGCGCGCTACCTGCAGCACCTCGGGTTGTGGGACGGTAAGGACTTCCTGAAGATCGGGATCATCCTCGCCGAGGCGTCCTGCTCCTACAAAGCGGCCGTCCGCTACGGTCAGCCGCTGCGCGTCGGCGTACGCGCCGCGCGGCTGGGCACCAAGAGCCTTGAGTTCCACTACATCATCCAGGCTGCCGACAACGGACAGGAGATGGCCACCGGGCGCAGCATCCAGGTGGCCTATGACTACCCCTCCAACCAGACGATCCCTATCCCTCCCGCCTGGCGCCAGGCACTCGCCGCCTTCGACGGGCTGACGCCGGAGCAGGGCGGCGGGGCGGGCTAGCGCCGCCCGCCCGGGTCCCCATGCTCCTCAACGCCATCCTTCCGCCGATCTCGCTCCGCACGCTGCCCGACCTCGCCCGCGGGGCCGAGGCCGCCGGGTTCGACGCGCTCTGGAGCACCGAGACGCAGCACGATCCCTTTTTCCCACTGGCGCTGGCTGCGGAACACACGCGCAGCATCCACCTGGGCACCGCGATCGCCGTGGCGTTCGCCCGCAGCCCGGCCGTGTTGGCCTACACCGCCTGGGACCTCGCCGATGCGTCGCATGGCCGCTTCATGTTGGGCCTGGGAACCCAGGTCCGGGCGCACATCGAGCGCCGCTTCGGCATGCCGTGGCCGGACTCGCCGGCTGGAAAACTGCGCGACCTGATCGGCGCGGTGCGCGCTCTGTGGCGGGCGTGGCAGGACGGCGAGCGCCTTAATCACCGCGGGCCGTACTACAAGCTGACCTTGATGACGCCGTTCTTCAACCCCGGCCCGATCGAACACCCTGCCATCCCGATCTACATCGCCGGCGTCAATCCGGCGCTGTGCCGGCTGGCGGGCGAAGTCGCCGACGGTTTCCTGGCGCACCCGTATCACTCCGCCGACTACTTGCGACAGGTCGTCCGCCCGGCGCTGGATGCCGGCGCGGAGCGTGCCGGGCGCGACCCGGGGAGCATTCAGCTTTCCGTAACCACGCTGACCGCCACCGATGACGCCGAAGCCGAGTTCGCCCGCTCACAGATCGCCTTCTACGCCTCGACGCCCACCTACCGCCCGGTGATGGCGCACCACGGCTGGGGCGAGGTTGCCGACCGTCTGCGCGAGCTCTCCCGCCGCGCCGCCTGGGGAGAGATGGGTGCCTTGATCTCGGATGAGATGCTTGCCACCTTCGCCGTTGTCGCCCCGGAGGCCGATCTGCCGGCCGCGCTGCTCGAGCGCTACGCCGGGCTGGCTGGCCGCTTGTCGCTCTACACGCCCTACGCCCCCGGCACACGCGATGCCTTCTGGCGCCGGTTGGCAGCGGAGCTGCACGCGGCATGAGACTCATCGTCGACGCGCACGAGGACATCGCCTGGAACATGTTGACCTTCGGGCGGGACCCGCTGCGGTCGGTGGCCGAGACACGCGCCCGAGAGTCCGCCGATGGGGCACACAACCCGCAGGGCGAAGCGCTGCTCGGGTACCCGGACTATATGCGCGGCGGCGTGGCCGTCGCCTTCGCTACGCTGCACGCGATGCCGGAACGGCGGAAGCTCCATGATTGGGAAACGCTTACCTACGCCACAGAGCAAGATGCCCACCGGCTGGCTTGGGCGCAAGCCGATGCGTACCACCGCCTCGTCGAAGACCATGCCGAGAAGTTCCAGTTGGTGGAGCATCACGCCGCACTGCGCCAGGTGCTGGAGACCTGGTCAGGCGATCCACCAGACACACCACGAGTTGGGCTGGTACTGCTGATTGAGGGCGCGGACTGCGTGCGACAGCCGGAGGAGCTGCACGAGTGGTACGCAACCGGAGTGCGCATCATTGGCCCGGCCTGGGCCGGGACGCGCTACTCGGGCGGGACGCGCGAGCCCGGGCCGCTGACATCCGACGGCTACCGGCTGCTCGACGTCATGGCCGACCTGGGCATGATGCTCGACCTCAGCCACATGGCCGAGGAGGCGTACTTCCAGGGACTCGACCGCTATCCGGGAACACTGTTCGCCTCGCACAGCAACGCGCGAGTGCTGCTCGACGGCAGCCCGGTGCCCGATCGCCATCTGAGCGACGCGATGATCCGCCGCCTGGCCGAGCGCGACGGCGTGATCGGTGTCGTGTCCTACAATCGCTTCCTGAAAGGCGGCTGGCTGCCCGGGGACGGGCGCGCCATCGTGACCATCGACCATCTCATCCGACACATCGACCACATCTGCCAACTGCTCGGCGACGCCCGGCACGTCGGTCTGGGCAGCGACTTCGATGGCGGTTTCGGGCTGGACCAGGCTCCGGCCGGGCTTGACAGCATCGCCGACCTGCGGTTTATTGGCGATGCCCTGGAGCGATCCGGATATCCGCCGGCGGACGTGGACGCCATCCTGTCCGGCAACTGGCTGCGCATCCTGCGGCAGGGTCTCCCGGAGTCCTGATGCCTTCTGCGCCGTTGACCAAACGACAGATCACCTGGGCGCGCCGCTGGATGACGCTCGTCGTTATCGGCTTGGTCGTCTTCGCGGTCGGCGTCAACCCCGACCTGATCGGGATGAACCGCAGCCGGGTGATCGGCTTCGTCCAGATGGGCGTATGGCTCACCGGGCTCGGCCTGCTGCTGATGGGAGCGTTCCTCACCGTGCGTGTCGTGCGCAATGGCCGGCCGATGAGCCTACGAGCCGAGGTCGGCACGCGCCTGATTGCCTCCGGCTACGTCGTCTCGGCCGCCGCCTCGCTGGCCGACTTCCTGGCCATCGGCTCGCACCGTTTGCCGTGGGTCTACCTCGGCCCGCTTCAGGTCGCCGGGCTGGCGGGCGGCGTCGTGGTCAGCCTGCTCGGCGTTCTACTCTACTGGCCGCGCACGCCGAAACCCCCGGTCGAGCCCGAGCCAGCCTAAGCCCCGGCATCTCCTCCAGTCCCTCAGGTCCCCAGGGGATCTTCCTCGTGCCAAGCGACGCTGCCGTGGTGTGGAATCGAGACGGCCTCCCGGAGGAGGCCGCGCGGTTTGGATGGTGAATCAGCAAGTGCCTCAGTGCCCTCCGCCCACCCGCTCGCTCGAGTGCCCGGGAAACACCTTGCCCCCCGGCTTGATGCGCGCGTAGGCATAGTTCACCGCCACGGTCACCTGCCCGAACCCGACGACGATCAGGTTGAGCGCGTCGACGCCCTCCTGGGCAGTGATATCGCCGGCGGCGTACACGCCCGGCAGGTTGGTCTCCATGCGGCTGGTGACCTTCAGGTACCTTCGGCCAACCGTCTCGACGCCCCACTCGCGGATCGGACCCAGATCCGCTTTGAACCCGAGCGCCAGAATGGCCTCGTCGACGTCAATCGTCGATTCCACCTGGGTGCGGTTGTCGAAGATCACGGCGCGTTCGAGGCGATCCTTGCCCTGCAGCTCGCGGATCTCATGGAACAGGCGAACATCGATACCGGAGGCTTGCAGAGCGTTGACCGACGAGTCGTGCGCGCGGAAGCCCTCGCGGCGGTGGATCAAGGTGACGCTCTTGGCGACCTTCTCCAGCGACAGTGCCCAATCGACGGCGCTGTCGCCGCCGCCGGTGATCAGCACGCGCTTGCCTGCATAGCCATCAAGAGCGCCGGCCATGTAGCCCACACCCTTGCCCTCGAAGCGCAGGATGCTCTCGTTGGGTAGGCGAACCGGTTCGAAGGCGCCGATGCCGGCGGTGAGAATCACCGCGCGGGTCAGGTACGTGCCCTTGTCGGTTTCGATACGCCAGCAGGCTACGTCCGGGGCTCCGCCAGGAAGCGGGACTTGCGTCAGCGTCGTGGCGCGCTCGCCCAGCGAGATCGCCGGTTTCCATTTCTCTGCCTGGCGCAAGAGGTTGGTCACCAGGTCCTTGGCCAGGATGGCGGGGTGCCCCGGTACGTCGTAGATTGTCTTGTCGGGGTAGAGCGCTATCAGTTGCCCGCCGGCCAGCGGCAGCACGTCGATGATGCGGACCGACATCTCGCGCAGCCCGGCGTAGAAGGCGCCAAACAGCCCGCTGGGTCCGGCGCCGATAAAGGTCACGTCCACCACGGGGGTGGAGGGATCGGTGGTCATGCGCGTGCTGTCTCCTTGGAGAACGGGGGAAGCGGTTGGATGATACCAGCCGCGCGGAAGGGCCGTCAATGGCGCTTCGCAACAGGAACCTCGCGCTGTGGGCCAGGAACGACCTGACAGGTGGCGCAGCCACCTGTCAGGTCGTGGGTTGCGCCCGAACAAGACCGCGCGCGGGCTGCCAGGGAGGCCCTTGGATCGCAGGGTGGGGATGTGGGCCAATGAGCTTGGCGTTCCCGACGGCGGTGGCCACCTCGGAAGCTGCGCATTCCCGATCGCCGAATGGGCATTGCTGGCGAGATGGGCTCCGCGTCCCAGCTGAGCTTGGGACCGCCGCCTCCCTGGCTGCGTTGACCGCGCAATGGCCAGGCGCGCTACCTGAATGGTGTGGGCAAGGCCCTGAGGCCTCCGACCGGGGTTGGAAAGCTGCGCAGTTTGGGGCAGCTGAGCGGCGTGGGACCGCCGCCGATCGGGGTGGGGCAACCGCTCCCCGGTGGGGGACCGTCGCAACTTACGGGTGTGGGCCCGCCGCCAATCGGGGTGGGACAACCGCCGTCCGACGGGAGACCGTCGCAACTGACCGGCGTGGGACCGCCGCCGATTGGAGTAGGGCAGCCGCCGTCCGAAGGGAGACCACCGCAACTTATAGGGGTCGGACCACCGCCGATTGGAGTAGGGCAGCCGCCATCTGATGGGAGAGCGTCGCAACTGACCGGCGTGGGACCGCCGCCGATCGGGGTGGGGCAACCGCTGCCCGATGGGAGACCGTCGCAACTTACGGGCGTAGGACCGCCGCCGATAGGTGTGGGACAACCGCCGTCCGATGGGAGACCGTCGCAGCTGACCGGCGTGGGTCCACCGCCGATCGGTGTGGGGCAACCGCTGGGGGGTAGGGAACCGTCGCAACTGAGCGGCGTGGGGCCGCCGCCGATCGGAGTGGGACAGCCGCTGAGCTCAGGAGGCAAGTCAACCGGTGTGGGCGTGGACGGAGGGGTGGGGATCGGCAGCCCGATGGGGGTGCCAGAAAGCGTAGCCGCCTCGGACTTCAGCCACCCCATAACCGCTGGGCTGGCCGGATCTCGGATGAGGAGGTACCCTCCCTCCAGGCTGACGCCCACCACCTCGAACTCCTCCCCGGGGGGCAGCACGCCACAAGATCGTACACATCCCCTGGCCCGGCGCGATAGTCAGTCGGCACACTCACCTGGACTCTCAGACTGACTGGGGTGGGTTCCTGAGCTGTTCCTGGCAGCGGCATGTTGCAGCCCGAGAGGATCAGCAGGCTCACTGCGAGCGGGAGGACGGGCCAGGTTCTGATCATCTTGTCTCCAATATTGAACTGGCGAGAACAAACGGGCCCGAGTATCGGCCCGCCATCCCGGGTCTGAGCGGACCTGGGCACGGGTGACCGTGTCCTGTACGTAAGCCCTTCTCGGCCATGCCCAAGCTCCCCGGCATTCTCGCGCCCGATGACGACACCGCGGGCTTGGTCGTCCATTGTGAGGGCGGGGACATACCGCGAACGACGCCAACCGGTTTCGCCGTCGCCGCCTCGGAGGGATAATCCGGTGAGCCATCCGGGGCGCGCGCGGTCTTCCCGCTGTGTGCCCGCGGCGGGCGCCCTGGACCCTCCACGCAAGGCAGTGGCATCCGTCGCGCAGGCGGACGCCCGAGGAGGAGAAGGATGGACGTTCGCCCCAAGTTGATCGAGTTGCTGCAGCAGACCATGGACGAGGAGCGGCGCTTCGCCGATCAACTGACGCCTCAAGAGCGTCAACGGGTCGGCGATGTGAACGCGTGGTCCCCCAAGGACCTGATTGCCCACCTGGCAGGGTGGAAGCTGCGCATGGCTGATCGGCTGGCGGCGATCGGGCACGGCGAGGCACCTTCTCAGACGGAAGAGGTTGACGCTGAGAACGCGCTGATTTGGGCAGAGTACTCGAGTAGAACCTGGGATGAGGTCGTGCGGGCCTCGGCGTTGGGTCACCGGCGGATGGTCGAAGGCTTGCAGGCGCTTTCCTTGGACGATGTCCACGACCCGCAGCGCTTCGAGTCGCAGCAGGGCCAGCCGCTGTGGCGCGGCGTGGCCGGCAACGGATGCACACACCCGGTCATGCATCTGGCCGACGCGTACGTGAAACGCGGCGAGGGAACCTACGGAGCGGCGATGATGGAGGATGTCTCCGAGGGCCTGGCGTTTCTGGACGACACGCCCCGCTGGCAGGGCGTGGTACGCTACAACCTGGCCTGCTACTTTGCACTGGCCGGCGAGAAAGCCAGGGCCATCGGGATCCTGCGCGACGCACTGCGCTTGCACCCCGGCATCACCGAGTGGTCCAAGGAGGACGCCGATCTGGCCTCGCTGAGGAGCGAGGAGGACTACCAGGCGTTGTACCCCGCGTAGCGCGCTCCACGGCTGACAACCCCCAGGATCATAAGCGGGCGCCCATGCCGTCGCTGGGTGGTCCTGGGGACCTCCTTGTGGCGAAGTGTTCCCGCGAGCGGGGTCACAGATCCAGGCAGATGGGTTGCGGATGAAATCCCCCGGCGGCGGCGAAAGCCGCGGCTGGGTTCAATGCCCTGGTGCGTAGGAACCTCAGCGTGCCGGACGGTGAAGGGGCCGCGCTCGCTAGGGCGGGCGTCGGCGTGAGGGCCGTGGCGGGAGGTGTCCCGGCATCGGTGGGGGACGGTGTGAGCACCGGGGCGGCCGTTGCCGGCACGGGCGTCTCCGGCATGCCGGCCACCACCCAGCGTTCGAAGATCTCGACCCACTCGGGCTTGAGCGGGCGCGACGGCGGCATCGGCTGCAAGTCCTTGATCTCGGTCACCTCGTCGCGGCGGATCAGCCGCAAGAGCAGGCTGTTGGGGTCGCCGGCCACGAGCACCGGTGGGTTGTCACCGCTGGTCAGAATCTCCTGGTAGGAACCCATCAGGTAGTTGTTGTTCTTCTTGCCTGCCCGATGGCACGAGGCGCAGGTGCGCCGGACGATGGGCTGGATGTGCACCGCGTAGGACGGGATCTCGCCGGGGCCTAGCGTCGGAACGGCGCCGGCGGCGGCCACGTTCTGTGGGATCTCCATCCGGTCGTCCCAGGTGTAGCGCATGAAGGTCACGATGGCTTTGATGTTGCCGGGCGTCAGCTCGCCGCCGTAGGCCTTGCCGAAGGGCGGCATGCCCAGGTCCGGCTGGCCGTAGGCGACGATCGCTGCCAGCGTGTCATCCTCGCGCGTGTACATGTAGTCGCCCACGTTGAGGGGCTTCATCACGAAGCCTTCAAGGCCCTCGACGCCCTTGATCTCGCCGCCCTGCCCGACGTCCCCGTGGCATTCGACGCAGTTCAGGCTGAACATGTCCTGTCCGGCCAGGATGCGGTCTGTGACCGAGGTCAGCGCGGCGGCCTCTTCCTGTGGCGGCGTGGTGACGGCGGCCACGATCGTCAGCCCGATGATGCCGGCCATCGCCACCCCCATCACGCTCAAGGCCAGCTTGCGCTTGCGCCAGTGACGGAACGGCGAGCGGTCGTAGAACGGCAGCAGCAGTAAGGCCAGGACGGCGATGCCCGGAACGACGGCCGTGCCGATCCACTCGACCTTGCCGGGGAAGTACTTGAGCAGCTGGAACAGGAACAGGAAGTACCACTCCGGGCGAGGGACGTAGGCGGCATCGTTGGGGTCGGCCGGGGGTTCGGGCTTGACGCCCAGGAAAGTGGCCAGCAGCAGCAGCAGGACGAAGACGCCGAAAGCGGCGATCATGTCCTTGTAGATGATGTCGGGGAAGAACCGGACGCCGTGCGCCTTGGCGTTCTGGTAGCGGGCGTCGGCCTGCTGCTTGTGTTCGTCGTCCATCCCCGCTCCTACTCGTCCGCCGCAGGGATGTGCGAGATGCCCAAGCGGATGACCTGGTACAGGTGCACGCCCACCAGGCCGAGCAGCGCGGCCGGCAGCATCCAGATGTGGGCGCTGAAGAAGCGTGTCAGCGTGAGCGTGCTCAGGTCCGTCCCACCGCGCAATGCCTGCTCGATGATCGGACCGACCCATGGCACGGTGCCGGCGATCGACGTGCCCACCGTCGTCGCCCAGTAGGCACGCTGGTTCCACGGCAGCAGGTAGCCGGTGAAGCCCATGCCCAGCGTGACCAACAGCAGCAGCACGCCGGTGACCCAGGTGATCTCGCGCGGATACTTGTAGGAGGCATAGATGAACGTGCGCAGCATGTGCAGCACGACGGTGACGACCATCAGCGTGGCGCCCCAGTGGTGCAGGCCGCGGATCAGCCAGCCGAAGGCTACGTCGTTCATGATGTAGTTGATGCTGTCATAGGCCTGGTCGGGGTGGGGGACGTAGTAGACCGTCAGGAACACGCCGGTGACGCCCTGGAGCACGACCAGGAAGAGTGTGGCACTGCCCAGGGTGAAGGCCCAGTTGACCTTGGGGACCTTGCGGTCGAGCACGGTGCGGTAGATGCCCGTCAGGCCGAGGCGATCGTCAAGCCAGCCGAAGACGCGTGCCGCCATCTCAGGCCCCCACGACGTGCACGAGCAGCGTGCCGTCCTCGATCTTGAACGCGAAGCGGTCCAGGGGCCGGGGCTGCGGACCGGAGATAATGGCGCCGTCGCGGGCGAAACGACCGTCGTGGCACGGGCACAGGTACTGGTTCTGTTCGGGCTTCCAGGTCACGCGGCAGCTCAAGTGGGTGCAGACGTTCGACAGCGCCTCGATCTGCCCGTCGGCCGAACGGACGACGTACACGCCGTAGCTGGTCGCGCTGCGCTCCCAGCCCACCTGCCGGGTACGCGAGAAAGTGAACAGCGTCGGCTCGCCCACCGGGATGGCCTCCACCAGGCCGAGCGGCACCCAGGCCTCGGTCTCGTGCTTCTCAAGCGACGGGCCGAGCCAGTAGCCGATGGCAGGCAGCCCGACGACAGCGGCGATCATGCCGCCCAGCAGCCCAACGACGCCGGTGACAAAGGAGCGCCGGCCTAGGCCGGCGGTCGATTCGGAATCCGCCATGCGAACCCTCACCCGACGTCCCGCCGTGAAGCCTGCCGATGCGGGCGGACCGTCTGCGGAATTCTACCAAATCCAGACTCCCCGGCCCGACCCCTGGCGGAACCGGCTTCGAGCGCCCAGGCGCGCCGCGGGGGCCGACCTCGGTATAATCGACCTATCCAGTCGCCACGGGAGGGGTCATGTCCGCCAGCCGCGGGGTGAGCGTGCTCCAGGCGCTGCGGTACCGGGGACGGCAGGGGATGGTCAGCTGGACCCTGCACCGCCTGACCGGGTTGGGCATCGTGCTCTTCGTCGGCATACATGTCGTGGCCGCCTTCTTCCTGCAGCAGTTCGGGGATCCGGTGGCCACAGCGGTGACAGCGGCGTACGAATCCTGGCCCACCCAGTTGTTCGTATACTTCTGCGTCCTGTACCACGCCTTCAACGGCGCCCGCGTGGCGCTGATGGACCTGTTCCCGCGGCTGCTGCGCTACCAGCACGAGCTCGTCTGGCTGCAGTGGGCGGTCTTCACCCCGGCCTACATGCTGCCGGCCTTCTTCCTGATCCGTGGTGCGCTGATCCCGGGCTGACGCCGGAGGCTGATCGTGTCGATCCCGCAACCCGCCCGTCCCTCCGGTTCCTGGGAGCAGCTGCTGTGGACCTTCACCCGGCTTTCGGGGCTGACGCTGCTGCTGTTCGGCGCCTTCAGCCTGGCGATGGGTTTCATCTTCGGCGGCCGCACGCAGCTCGATCTGCCGGCGTTCATGCGCTGGATGTTCTTCCCGAATCCGAACCATGTGGTCAACGGCGACATCCCGGACGTGACGGCAGGCTGGTCAAACGCCTTCTGGCAGATCTACAGCCTGTTGATGATTGCCATGGCCTCGGCCCACGGCCTGAACGGGGTGCGCATGATCCTGGAAGACTACCTGCGCCGCCCCCTGGCGGTCTTGGTGCTGCGCATGCTGATCTTCGGGCTGTGGATCGCGGCGCTGATCGTGGCGGTGTATGTGATCCTGGCATCGTGATCCGGCGGGCGCCGTTGCCCCCGCCAGATCCGCAGAGAGAGGCCGTGCATGCTGCATGAGTACGATGTCGTGATCGTCGGCGGCGGCGGCGCCGGGTTGATGGCCGCCTTGCACGCCTCGCGCGGGGCGCGCACCGCCGTGCTCAGCAAGCTCTACCCGGTGCGCTCGCACACCGGCGCGGCGCAGGGGGGCGTGTGCGCCGCGCTGGGAAGCGAGGAAGACGACAGCCCGGAGTGGCACGCGTTTGACACAGTCAAAGGCAGCGACTACCTGGGCGACCAGGACGCCATCGAGTTCATGTGCCACGAGGCCGTAGCGGCGGTGTACGAGCTCGAGCACATGGGCCTGCCCTTCAACCGTACGCCGTCCGGCAAGATCGCCCAGCGTCCGTTCGGCGGCCACACCAACAACCAGACCGGCAAGCCGGTCCAGCGTGCCTGCTACGCCGCCGACCGTACCGGGCACATGATCCTGCAGACCCTGTACCAGCAATGCATCCGCAACCAGGTCACTTTCTTCGATGAGTTCCAGGTTCTGGATCTGCTGATGCAGAACGGCGCCGCCTGCGGTGTGGTGGCGGTTGAGCTTGCGACCGGCGAGATGCACACCTTCCACGCCAAGGCAGTCCTCTTCGCCACCGGAGGCTACGGCCGGGTGTGGGAGATCACCTCCAACGCCTACTCGTACACCGGCGATGGCATGGCCGTGGCCCTGCGCGCCGGCCTGCCGCTGGAGGATATGGAGTTCTTCCAGTTCCACCCCACCGGCATCTTCAAGATGGGCATCCTGATCACCGAAGGGGTGCGCGGCGAAGGCGGGGTGCTGGTTAACGACAGTGGCGAGCGCTTCATGGAGCGCTACGCCCCGCGGGTCAAGGACCTGGCCTCGCGCGACGTGATCAGCCGCTCGATGTACCTCGAAATGCGCGATGGGCGCGGCATCGGCGGCAAGCGCTTCCTGTATCTCGACGTGCGCCCGGAGACGGTCAACCGCTACGCCGCCCTCGACGGGCGGACGCGCCCGGACGGCACGGCCTACCGCGTCACCGCCGCCGAGCTGCTGGCCAAGCTGCCCGACATTATCGACTTCTGCCGCACCTACCTGGGCGTTGACCCTATGACCCAGCCGATGCCGGTGCAGCCGACGGCGCACTATGCCATGGGGGGCATCCCGACGACCAAGCTGGGCCAAGTCATCGCCGACGCGCGCAACACGCTCGTTCCGGGCTTCTTCGCCGCCGGCGAGTGCGCCTGCGTCTCGGTCCATGGCGCCAACCGACTGGGGACCAACTCTCTGCTGGACCTGATCGTGTTCGGTAAGATGGCCGGCCAGCAGGCGGCCGAGTTCGCCCGGCGCGAGTCGTACCTTCCCCTTCCTCGCGACCCACAGACGGCGACGCTCGAGAGGCTGGCGGCGCTGCGCCAGGCGGACGGCCGCGAACGCGCCGCCGACCTGCGCCGCGCGATGCAGGAGATCATGTTCGAGCACGTAGGCGTGTTTCGCACCGGCAATGGCATGCAGCAGGCGCTGGCCACGATCGCTGACCTCAAGCAGCGCTATCGTCATGTCCGGGCCGGTGACAGCGGCCGCGTGTTCAACACGGATGTACTGGAGGCGTGGGAACTGGGCTGCTTGCTGGACTGCGCCGAAGTGACCACCGCCGCGGCGATTAACCGCACCGAGAGCCGCGGCGCCCATGCCCGCGACGACTTCCCGCGGCGCGAGGATGCGACCTGGCTGCGCCACTCGCTGGCGCGTTCGGCACCGGGCGGCGTCGAGCTCGACTACAAACCGGTGGTGATCACCAAGTACCAGCCGAAGGAACGGACGTACTGATAGGTACGGGCGAAGCATCCACCCGAAGCGGATGCTTCGCCCGTACGGTGGTCTGGATAGGGAGACGGTATGCAGGTCACGTTGCGCATTCGGCGCTTCGATCCAGAGAAGGACAAGCGGCCCCACATGGAGAGCTACGTGGTCGAGGCCGAGCCCACGGACCAGGTGCTCGATCTGCTGAACCAGGTGAAGGGATTCCAGGACGGCACGCTGACCTACCGGCGGTCGTGCGGGCATGGCATCTGCGGATCGGACGCCATGCGCATCAACGGGCGAAACCGCCTGGCATGCAAGGTGCTGGTCAAGGACCTGGGCGGTACCGTCACGGTCGAGCCGCTGATGGGCTTGCCGGTAGTCAAGGATCTGGTTGTCGATCTCAAGCCGTTCTTCGACCACTACAAGTCGGTGATGCCCTACCTGGTGAACGACGAGCCGCCGCCGGCGCGCGAGCGGCTGCAGTCGCCGGCGCAGCGCCTGCGCTATGATGACACGACCAAGTGCATCCTGTGCGCGGCGTGCACCACCGCTTGTCCATCGTTCTGGGCCAACGGCGAGTACGTCGGCCCGGCGGCCATCGTCCAGGCCCACCGCTTCACCTTCGACAGCCGCGACCGGGCCGGGGCGCAGCGCCTGCAGGTCCTCAACGACCGCATGGGCGTCTGGCGCTGCCATGACATCTTTAACTGCACCGAAGCCTGCCCGCGCGAGATCGAGATCACCAAGGCCATCGGCGAGGTCAAACTGGCCATCGCCACCGGGCGGATCGAATAGTCCCGGCCGGGGGGATCATGGATCTGACGAGCGTCTTCAACCGGGGGCCGCGCATCCTGGTCGTCGATGACGACTGGCTGAACCGCGACCTGCTGCGGGCCTACCTGACCTCCTCAGGCGCGGAGGTCGTCACGGCGCCTGATGGCCAGGCGGCGCTCGAACTGGCGCAGGGACGCGGCGGGCCGCTCGACCTGGCGCTGGTCGATATTCAGATGCCGCGCATGGATGGGCTGGAGCTGTGCCGGCGCCTGAAGGCGGCGCCGGAGACGCGCTTCGTGCCGGTGATCATCGTGACAGCGTTGGACAGCGAGGACGAGAAGCTCAAGGCAATCGAGGCCGGCGCCGATGACTTCGTCACCAAGCCCTACAACTCGACCGTCCTGCTCACGCGCGTCCGTTCGCTGCTGCGCCTGAAGAAACTGCACGACGATCTCGAGTCGCGCAACCGGCTGCTGCGTCAGGTGCTCGACGGCTACGTCTCCGAGGATGTCGTCGATGTGCTGCTCACCGACCCGGAGCGCTATCTCAAACTGGGCGGCGAGGCGCGGCTGGTGACAGTGCTGTTCGCCGACATTCGCGGCTTCACCCGCTTCACCGAGGAGCACACCGCCCCGGAGGTGGTCGAGACGCTCAACCGCGTCTTCCGCGCCCTGAGCCACGTGGTCTTCGCCCACCGCGGCACCTTCGACAAGTACCTCGGCGACGGGTTGATGGCCTTCTACGGCGCACCCATCGCCGGGGACGACGATGCCCGGCGGGCGGTCGAGACGGCGATCGAGATGCAGCGCCGCTTTCGCGATCTGATCGCCGAGGCTGGAGCTGTGATGCACGACCTGGGGCTCGGCGTTGGAATTCACTCCGGTGAGGCGATCGTCGGCAACATCGGATCGGACCGGGTGATGGACTACACCGTCGTCGGCGACACGGTCAACGTCGCCAAGCGGCTGCAGGAGACGGCGCTCGCCGGGCAGACGCTGGTGAGCCAGGTGACGGTGCAGATGGTGCCCGGGCTGGCGGCCCGCAAGCTGGACCCACTGCTGTTGCCCGGGCGGCATGAACCGGTGCTGGCCTACATGATCGAAGCCTCGGATGCCGGTTTGGCGGGCGTATAATCCCCTCGTACGCCCCAGTAGCTCAAAAGGACAGAGCAGGGCACTCCTAAGGCCAAGGTTGGGGGTTCAATTCCCTCCTGGGGCACTCGCAATCCCATTTGTGCGGAGTCCGCGCCTGGAACCTTCTCGCCACCCGCCACCGACTGGTTGATGGACAAGAGTCCTGCATTGCGTACCGCGCAGCGCACCCTGGCTCATACGGTCGGCCGCCTCGCAGCGGGGCCGCTTTCCTCACTCGGGCTTGAAATCACGACGTTCCTACTCGTAGGCGGCATGTACCTGTACAACGCGTGGCGTTTTGCCTACCCTGCGGGGTACGCCGGCCTGTACACGCTCATGGCGGAGATCCTGGCTCAGAAGCCACTTCCCCTGCCGATGCAAGTCCCTTACTACGGGCCGGGGGGCATTCCCTTCGCCTACCCGCCCGTGGCGGCATACATCGGCGCATTCTTCATCGGCCCGCTCCGGGTTCCCGTGTTCACCTACTTGCGCTGGGAGCCTGCAATTGTCTGCATCCTGGTCATGCTGGGCGTGTACCTGCTCGGACGGCAGCTCTCCGGAGACCGGCTCAAGGCCGTTGTTGGGGTGGTGGTCGTCTTCTCTGCCGAGATCGTGTACTCCTACCATGGCACGGCCTCGGGATCCGTTCGAAGCATTGCTCTGTTGTGGGCCGTGCTGGCAGCGTACTTCGCCCTCCTGGCGTACACACGCGCTCGCCGATGGCCCGTGTCCGCGCTGCTTGCTGGTGTGTTCCTGGCGCTGACGCTCATGACGCACCTCGCGTATGCCGCCTTTCTCGCCCCGGGGATTGTGCTGATGGCATTCCTGGTGCCCGACGGCAGGCCGCTTCTCGATCGATGCAAGGCCCTGGTCGTGATCGCTGTGGCGGGGGCATTGCTGGCGGCCCCATGGTGGGGGACCATGGTCGTTCGGTACGGGCCGGCGGTGTTCCTGAACGCCAGCACCACGCACGGAACGGGGGGCCTGATTGCAGAAGTCGGCGCAAGCCCGCTGGGTCTCTTGCGCGCCATTCTCCGCTGGTACGTCAATCTCGGTGGAACCTGGTGGCCGGCCTTCCTCGCGGGCCTGGTGATCGTCGGGATCGCCCACAGCCTGGCGCGAGGCCGGTGGCTTCTGCCGGTGTGGATGGTTGTCACCGTGGCGACCTTGGGGCAGACGGACCGCTTCGAGATCCTGATCGGTGGGTTGCTCGCAGGTGAGGTACTGGTCGACATTGCCCGATTCGCCGGAGGTGGCGCTCGCGGGCGAACGCCCGTCGGCCAGGAGACGCTTGGCAGCCTGGCGTTCCTAGCACTGGCCCTTGTGCCCGTGATGTTCCTTGGCTTTCGGGGCATCCAGTGGACGGATGTGGCCCTGTCGGACGACCTTGTCGAGGTGGGGGCCTGGGTGGAGGCGAATTCGCCCGAGGGGAGTGAATACCTCTTCCTGGGAGGCGATCACGACGTCGCCGAGTGGCTACCCTACCTGGCGCGAAGGACGCCAGGTATCTCACCCTGGGGCGCCGAGTGGACCGGCAACTACGACAGTCAAAACAGGTTGGGGGGGGAGTTGTCAGGCTGCGTTGGCGCCCTCCAGCCGGGATGTTTGGACCAGTTCATGGCCTCCCTGGGCGGGAACATCACGTGGCTCATTGTTCCAGGCGAACAGCCGGGATTGGTGCCCGCGATCTCGAACGACAAGGGCTGGCTCCAGGTCTTCCACAACGCAGGGTTCAGTGTGTACGAGCGACGGGCTTGATAAGGTACCCGTTCGGGAATGCTCGATGCGCCGCCAGAGCCGCGTACGGGTTTGCCGGTGGGCACTCCTAAGGCCAAGGTTGGGGGTTCGATTCTCTCCTGGGGCACCAGGCATCAAGCCGCACCCGATCGGGTGCGGCCTGATCGATGTACGCCCAGCATGGGCGCTGACTAGGAAGGTGGAAGTCCTTCCCGGGGGTTGATGGTACCCACCGTAGCCAAGGGCAAGGGCGTCGTCGTGAGGCGGGGTCCGGAGGAAGCCGGAGGCAAA